>Ga0335083_10000259_pt1 | contig 85814 bp, 82 predicted proteins | sample Lox_Sample_42_FD_206716 | JGI IMG/M metagenome (GOLD analysis project Ga0335083, IMG submission 206716) | Soil microbial communities from Loxahatchee National Wildlife Refuge, Florida, United States - Lox_Sample_4.2 | ecosystem: Environmental > Terrestrial > Soil > Wetlands | place: USA...
GCAGCTTGAGCCGCGCACTCTGCACTTCCAGCTCGGACTGCGCTCGTTGCGACCCTTCACGGCTCAACGCGTGAGATATGGCGAGCGCCACCTGGTCAGCTGCCAACGACAGGAATCGCACTTCTTCATTTGAATAGTCGTGCGGTCGAGAACTGGCAATGCTGAAGACTCCGAGCGGCCCCTGCGCCGTGCGCAACGGCAGCCGGCAGAGAGAGCGATACTCGATTCCCGTTCTCTTCAGCGCCTCTCTTCGCACTGCGAACCGCTTATCCAGCTTCCAGTCTGCAATGCACAGCGGTTGCTGTTGTTGGTGAACCCACCAGAAAGTCGTTTCCTCGACCGGAACGTCGGGTGGGGCGAACTGCCCGGCTCCCACGGAGTGCCAGAGCACTTCGCTGGCCCCTGGTTTGAAAACGACGACATCGAGGAAATCGAAATCGAGCAATGGACGCAGCAATGCGGCGAGATTGCGCGACAAGTCGTCCAGGGTCATGGATGCAAGAGATATGGAGAGCCGCGACAACGCTTCATATTGCTTCACCAGCGTCTCCGATTCGGTCGGCGGCTGCGCCATTCGCATGTTGGGTAGGAAACTCATCAAAGACTCCTGCGGTCTCAGTCCAAACTCAGCGATACTCATATCGGCCTCGCGTTCTCGCGTGTAGTGCGCTCTGGATTGATTCTCGGACCCCATCCCCACTTCGTCCCCAGCTTCGTACCCCTGTGTAGGCAGAGTAGTGAATTCTGGGTTGTGTGTCGTGATCCGGAAGTCATCTTTCGGTGGAAATTGCGTTCCCGGTCGGTAGGTTGTCTCGTGACAAAGAGCCGCAGAAACGGACAAATGACACCCATTTTCGTTCATAATTTCCCCCACATAGCGCCCGGATCGACCGCAACGCAACGCCAACATCCAGACAGCGTCTCATCGCAAATTGGATCGGGGCGGATTCTACCTGGGAGCCCGAGCCCAATCCGGAGCCGCGTATTGGGCATGTGTATACTCTGCCCATCTGGCTGTAAATGCTCTGAAGGTGATTTTGGAGTGAAATGTGAGGGTGGCCATGAAACGGTTGATTCTAAACGACTAAGCTTGCGGCTTTGGGTTGCCAAAACTTTGTCTTCTTGGTAGCTTCTCTTCGGGGTCCAGCGCGAAGTAGTACATTCTTAGCCAATCTCACAGGTCTCGTGGAAAAGCCTGTCCCAAATCGCGTCCGGTTCGGGGGGTTTGAGCTTGACGTTAGGTCGGGGGAATTGTGTCCGACGGGCTCGGTCGGCGGCGAAGGCAAAGTCCTCCTGCGGGAGCAAGCCCTCCAGGTCCTGCGAATGCTGGTTGAGCGCGGGGGCAAGATCGTGACCCGCGAGGAAATCAAGAGCAAGCTTTGGCCAAACGATACGGTCGTGGATTTCGACCACAGCATCAACGCGACCATCAAAACTGTCCGACGGGCCCTCGGCGATTCGGCTGACAACCCTCAGTACATCGAGACGTTAGCGCGACGAGGGTATCGGTTGATGGTCGCGACCGAGTGGCTGGAATCGACGGCAGGAACTCCTCGCGCCGACGCTCGCAGTGTGCAGTCGTCCCCTGAACCCGCCGACCTCATCGGGAAGAAGGTCTCCCACTACCGCGTACTGGAGGTCATCGGGGGCGGCGGTATGGGGATGGTCTATAGGGCCGAGGACCTTAAGCTGGGCCGCCCGGTGGCGCTGAAGTTTCTGCCCGAGGAACTGGCTGGTGATCCAGTTGCGCTTAAGCGTTTTGAGCGTGAAGCGCAGACTGCCTCGGCCCTGAACCATCCCAACATTTGCACGATTTACGAGATTGAAGAGCATGAAGGCGAGCCGTTCATTGTCATGGAGTTGCTGGAAGGAGAGACCCTGCGGAATCGCATGGCTGCCCCAGAGTCGAACGCAATCCCCGTGCCTGAGTTCTTAGACATTGCGACACAAATCGCCAACGGATTGCAAGCTGCCCACGACCAGGACATCATTCACCGCGACATCAAGCCTGCCAACATTTTTCTAACTAAGCAGGGCACGGTCAAAATTCTCGATTTCGGTTTGGCCAAGCTGGCAGACGGAGAAGAAACGCTGGAACACGCCCAAGCGGAGGCTTCCGGGGTCAGGCGTCCTCCGTCGAGGGCTGGGCATCCGCCGAAAGGGCAAACGCCCACGTCTGGGATCTACATGAGCCTGACTCGGCCTGGAACTACGGCCGGTACAGCCGGTTACATGTCGCCTGAGCAAGTGCGCAAGGAAAAGCTGGATGCTCGCACAGACCTGTTTTCCTTTGGCATGGTTCTTTACGAGATGGCTACTGGTCGCCGCGCCTTTGAGGGAGACACCATCGCCGTCATTCACGAGGGGATTCTCCACGAGAGAGCAGTCCCGGCGCGCGAGCTAAACTCGGCCGTGCCGCGCAAGCTCGACAACATCATCATCAAAGCCTTGGAGAAAGATCGTTCGCAGCGATACCAATCCGCTGCCGAGATGAGGAATGACCTGGCGGAAGTCCGACGTCAGCTGCAGCCACCGCGTGTCCGCCTGCGCAAATGGTTGGTGGCGGTTGCGCTGTTGGCCGTTGTCGCCGGAGCGTACCGGTCCTACTGGAGCTACCGCCATCGCATCACGCTTGTTCCAACCGACGCAATTGTGCTGGCCGACGTCGACAATCGAACGAACGACCCTGTTTTCGACAATGCTTTGAACAGTGCTTTGCGCTATGAAATGGAGCAGACGCCATACCTGAACCTGCTGGAATTGGATAAAACGTACGCCACCATGGGGCTACTGAAACTTCCGCCGACCACCAAGATCACCTCAGAGATCGCACGACAGATTTGTGCAAAGACCAACAGCAGGATGGTGATCTCTGATTCAATCGCCGACGCCGGTAACCGATATCACTTGGAGATGAGGGCACTCGACTGTGGATCAGGAGCGACCTTGGCGGGGGAAAGTACCGACATTACCGCTCGTAGTCAGGTAGTCCACGAGTTGGGAGCGACGGCCGTGCGCCTGCGGAGGAAGCTCGGGGAGCCGGCCGAATCGCTGGCCCGGTTCAATCAGCCGCTGGAAAAAGCGACCAGCGCCTCCTTGGAAGCACTCGAGGAGGGCGCGGAGGGAATCAAGCTCTTCCTGGCTGGCAACGCTCAGGGAGCGCTCAAACTCTATCAGCAAGCTGTCGAACTGGATCCAAACCTTGCCCTGATGCATGGGCGCATGGGCGCGGCCTACCTTTTCTTGGGTAACACTGATTTGTCGGCGGCTTCGTACACGCGGGCGTACCAACTCCGCGACCGGTTGACCGAGAGAGACCGGTTGAATACCGAAATCGACTATTACGGCCGAGTGACTGGCGACTGGGAGAAAGAATATTCTTCCGTGCTTCGTTTCTTAGAAATATTTCCTCGGGATGTGCTCGGTCATGCCAACCTCCGGGCTGCATTTGTGTATCTCGGCCAGCCCGACCGCGCCGCTGACGAAGCCGCTGAGGTAGCACGGTTGCGGCCAAGCTCATATTATTTCGGTAGCGCAATACAGTCCATCAGGTTCGCGAGCAGGTTCAGTGAGGCAAAGTCATGGCTTGCCAATGCGGACGCCCTTAAACTCGACAATTCACTGATCCGGCGGGAGAGACTAATTGTGGCTTTCGCAACGGGCGATCGAGAGAACGTCGAAAAGATCCTCAAGGAGGAGGAGCGAGGCAGCAATCGAGAAACCTTCCTGCATGAACACTCCTTGATTGAGATTCAGCAGGGTCGCTTTTACTCCGCCGAACGTCTGCGACAGCAAGCTTGGGGGCGAACCTCGAAGGCTGGCAATGCTGACTGGTGGGTGATCCTCTCTGCCCTGGAGGATGCCGAAGTCGGAAAGGACGCGCAAGCTCGACGCTATGAAAGCGATGCAGCTGTAAGCCCGTTAGATCGCCAGGGCAAGATCGCACTGGCGTTCGCGCTCGCGCGATCAGGACAAACACCGGAAGCCGGTAGACTCGCAGACCAGGTCAGCGCGGAAAGGCCCGACGACACGCTCGTGCAGCATTACTTCATTCCCACCATCCGGGCTGCGATCAAGCTGCGGCAGCACGACCCGGCGGCAGCCATCGATCTGCTCCGCGGCACTGCCAAGTACGATCTGGCGTTTACGGGATTGTTCGACTATGTGTACCCCGCCTACATCCGCGGGCTCGCATATGTCGAGCTCGGCGATGGCCAATCGGCCGCGCCTCAGTTCCAAAAGCTGATCGACAATCCCGGTTTTAGCGTTAGACATGTCATCGGACCACTGGCTTGGCTCCAACTGGGCCGGGCGCAGAAGATGATGGGCGACAACGCATCCGCCCGCAAATCTTACGAAAAATTCCTTAGCATTTGGAAAGATGCCGATCCCGATATTCCCGTCTATCGACAAGCCAAAGCCGAGTACGCGCAGCTCAAAAATTAAGGCAACTAAGGGCGATGACTCCGTGACCTTGATCAATAGCGGGAAATGAAGAGTTGCGGCCTCCAACACTGTCGGGGCTTGGCCACAACTGCCCGCCATGCGATTGCACAATGGAACGACTGATAGCCAATCCCATGCCGCTGCCCTGTGGCTTGGTAGTAAAGACTCTCTTTGTGTCGTTGTCCAACGACCTAGTTGCGTCGCGGAATGGCTCTTTAACCCTCGCCTGCGTTACTTTATTGCGTCCGCCGTTTTCTTCGCTCCTTTTGCCACGCCCTTGCCGACGTCTTTTGTGCCCTTTCCAATCTCTTCCGCAGATTTTTTGCCAGCACGCTCGCTGACTCGCGCCGTCTTCCTGGCTGCCTTCTTCGTGCCCCGAGCCGTTTCTGTGGCTGCTTTGTCCGTGGCATCAGCGGCGCCTTTCACAGCCGTTTCGCCACCGCGACCGGTATCTTTAGCAGCTGTCTCTACAGCTTTGCCTGTGTCCTTCGCTCCCTTGCCAACATCCGTGGCGACGTCTTGTGCAAGCCCAATTGAGCCTATCGTCAGGACCAGAGCGAAAACTATTGATTGCGTCAGCTTCATGCGGTTATTCTCCTTTTAGAAATTGCTGATCAAGTACATGCGGGATCTTGCGTTTCTCAGCTGCAATCGACTTGCCAGTTTTACCCTTGCCATCGCCGTCGCTTTGCAGAGTGACTTCCTCGAGATCTATTTGCGAGCCTCTCTGCGCCTTAGAAGAATCGGATCTCGACACCTCTCGGCCTCCCTCGGGAACAATTCGCTAACACCTTTTCCGGCTAGCGAATCGAGTGCTGCCAAGGAACTTCGACCGGTGGCAAGCGTGTCCGATTGTCAGGTGACGAATCGAAGTCCGAAGGCTCGGCGACGCATCCCGCAATATCCGATCTCTCAATAGCTTGTCGTTGTATCCGCCCCGCTATTCCATTTCCGTCACAATTGCGATCTCTTAGCAGGCCGATCAATACGCGTCAGGCGCTCGCAGCTTTCTCAACCGACCTCGAGGTTTCACCCACAGAGATCCCGTGCTCATGGAGCTTTTTCAGGATCAGCAATCGTAGATCGCTCTTGAGCCGGTGATTGTCATGCGCCTGAATGATGGTCCAAAAACGCAAAGAAAATGCGAGTGAGTCTTTCGCGAGATCATTCAGAAGAGCCTCAGGGGCAGGGTCGGCGAGGACGCCAGGATGCCCCCGGGCCACATCCAGCAGCAAGGCCGCAATCCTTTCGGTGTCGCTGTCGTGGGCAACCACAACGCCGATCGCCAGACGCACTCGATCGTCATTCACGGTCCAATTTGTCACTTGGTGGGTGGTAAAGTCGGAATTCGGCACAATGATCACTTCGTTGTCATAAGTTCGTACCCAGGTACTGCGAGCGCCCACTCGACCGACCACTCCGGCGATCCCTCCGACGTCGATACGGTCCCCGATACGGAACGGCTGCTCGATAAGCAACACCAACCCGGCGACCCAGTTGGCCACGATCGATTGCAGACCAAAGCCTACGCCGATGCCGAGCGATCCTCCCAGGATCGCCAAGAAGTTCAGGTTCACTCCAGCTGCCTGTAACCCGATCATGAGACCAATGAGATAGATCAGGAGCGACACGAAACGCGCCAAGACATAGCTGTGCTGGGGATCAAACGTGCTCGTTTTCGAAACGCGCTGGTACAGGAGTTTGCGGATGCGGTTCGACAGCACCGTCAGAAGTCCCAGGAAGAGTAGAGCCTTGAGAAGGGAGATCGGCGTGACAGCCTGCGTACCGATCGAGAACACCGGGATCGTCAGCCGTTTCTGCAATCCTGCCCCCAACACGTGAGTCAGGCTCGGTCCGGATGGAACCCACCAAACTAAGGCCGTGAGCAGGCTCATTAGCAGGACGGCACGAAAGATCATCTTGGCGCTCAAGGAGTGGCGCACATCGCTCTGTTCAGCCATAGACTGCTCCGCTCTTCGCAATTCTCATGCGCCAACCATTCGTGCCCCGAACGGTGATCGTGTGGGCCAAGTGCACACTTAGGATGCTTCGTTCGATGGGGGCCCCTCCAGCACAGACGAGATCCAGTGAAGAAGATTGGCGCGAACTTCCGCACGATTGATCTCGTTGAGCATTTCGTGCCTTCCCCCCGGGTAGAAATCATGCGAGATGTTCTGGATGCCAGCGGCACGGTAGCGCTCGATGAGAATACGAAGTCCTTCCAGCCGCTGGCCCACCGGATCATCACTTCCCGAAAACAGATAGATGGGTAAGTCGCTGCGTATTCTGCGCAGACTTGCACGGTCCGCAAGAATGGAAGCAGCGGCAAAGAAAGACTCTATCGACAAAGGTTGAAGGGCAGGGAAACACAGAGGGTCATTCATGGAGGCATCGACAACCGCCGTGTCCCGGCTCAACCAATCGAACGGTGTCCTGGCCGGCTGGAAGGCTTGGTTCAGGAGGTTGTTTGCTTCTCGAGGCGCAGATCTAGCAACTTGCGCTAGTCCGTCCAGCGCACCGGAACCGGAGAGGACGAGGCCAGCGATGTCGCGGCTATGATCGATCGCGTAGAGTTGCGCTGCGAACGATCCCATACTGTGCCCCAGCAAGATAAGCGGCTTCCCTGGGTTCTCCTTTTTTGCGATCAGGGTCAGGTGAAACATATCCTCCGCCAGCAGGCCGAAGCCGCCATCCCCAAAATCTCCGAACGCCTGGGGATAGGGTGCAGTACGGCCGTGCCCGCGGTGATCGTTACCATAGACAATCAGGCCTGACTCCACCAAGACTTCGATCAGCTCGGCATATCGTCCGACGTGTTCGCCCATGCCATGAGCGATCTGGACGACACCGCGAACGGGTCCGCGGGCATCCCATCGGGCACAGGCGATGGCCAGACCATCGGTGCTGCTGAATTGAAACTGACAGGAAGGTGTCACTAGGGCAGCTATTGGCAAGATCTTCGCCTCTCCGCGCTCTTATCCGTGTTCACAGTGCAGAGGAGCAGCCATTCGCAAGTCTTTGAAAAACGGAGACGCGCGTGGAGGCAACGCTGACAACTGGTTGACCAATGCCAAATCATGTGGCAGAGGACGACCCAGACCGCGGCATTGGGGAGTGGCAGGAGCTTCAAGCGGAGTTATCAAACTCGGGCTACGCTGACCATAAAAGGGGGAGGTTGGTTCCGGCCGGGTCGGTTGGTCCTAACCCGCGCGGGGGGGAATTGAGAAAAGTCACGCCGGAACCGGTGAGCCTCCACGGCGACTTCCCTGAAAATTGTGGGGCTGCACTACTTGCATACTACAGTGCAAGAAAGCGCCGCTATGCGCTAACCCAGGCTTCGTATCCTCCTTGTGGTGATTGGAAACCAGCACTGGGCTCGGGTACTCCACACCGCGCAGGATCCGGTCCATAACCGGAGCAACAATCTCTGCGCTTTGCACCGCCGTCAGTGATGGCGGCCCTGCTTTGACGTTTCCCTGCAACCTTCTGAAATCGTCGGGTTAGGGCGGCTCGACCACGAGCGAGCTGCGCTTTCAAAGTTCCTTCGGGCACGCCCAGTGTTTCGGCTGCCTTTCTGATGGAAAGTTCATCTCGCAGGTGAAGGCATAGAGCCGCCCGCTGCGAATCTGAAAGGCTGCTGGTCAGCCTGGCAACCAGATCACGCAATTCGTTGCGCTCTACCGTCTGCTCGGGGGTGGGTCTGGAATCGGCGAGAAACTCCGCGATACTCGATTTACCCTCGCCTGGCCCCTGGTCAAGCGACAAGACCTGACAGCGCGGACGCCGCCGCAGCTGCATGCGCACCGAGTTGATCACAATCGCCGTGATCCACGTCGACAACCGGGCGCGCCCATTAAATGCCCCGATGTGTTTGTACGCCGACAGCATGGCATCCTGCACGGCGTCCTCAGCGTCTTCGGGATTACGCAGCCAGCGCATCGCTGTCCGGCGGAATTGTGGCAGGCGGTGCGACACAATCCTCTCGAACTCCATCCGAACATCTTGGCTTGCTTGGCTGGTGGGCTCTTGTCTGCTCCTGGTTGCTACCGGCGGAGCAGCACTATCACGGATTGTCGAGGCTATCTGCATTTTGTCAATCTCCGTTTGTCGCTCGCCAGATCCATCAGCCCTAAGTCTCATTACTGAGAGTCTTTGCCACATTGGTTCTCATACATCTCCGCTTTCCAACCTTACACAGCATTTTTCGTACCAATAGCATGCGAGTCGGGCCTCTCTATGCCACGCTGAAAACCGGGTAGTGCCGGACAAAAAGAATTGGATGACACGAGTGGCGACTAGCACCAGCAATCCCAATCTTGTGGCTGACGGTGGTGCGTCACTTGCCAACCCTGAGCAAGCGAGTTCGTTTTGGGGGGTAAGATCGATTCTTGCTCGGCTGTGAGAATCCCTGGATGCGCACAGCGATTAAAGCTACCAGTGATGAAGAATCTGTGTTGCGGGTGGGAGGCTTCTTTGAGGCAAATGTACGTAAGGTAGTGTCCGGGGAGGGGTCGTCGCACGCCGGGTATTTCTTCGGGTGTCGATTGTCAGGTTACGGACACTAACATCCAAACAGCCAATACAGGGGATTCGATCGAACTATGCTACACGCGTGGGATTCACAAACAGCTCGAACTCACTTCCCAGCATGCCCGCACCCGCCGAAGTGCGATAAAAGAGCTGCACCTGGCCGGCTACCTCCAACTGGCCGGTCTTTATGATGGACACTTTCTTGGGAATTATCGTGTTAGGATTTCGCCAAACGATCTTCATAACGCCTCTTTTCTACTGTCGGACCTCTGGCATTGTCTGTAGCCGAGCACAAAACACCACCTGCCCCCGCTGTCGCTGCTGAGATCGACCATCGCTGCACCTGATGCCATGGATGAGAAAGCGAAGCAGGGGGCTGTGATTTTGCCGTCACCGTTAGGTGAAAGGAAAGTTGTCGTTGTTGAACTCACGGGGCACTTCTAGAGGGAGGAGCCCAATGTCGTCGGTTGTGACAGCGCGGCTTCGAGCGACCTTCTGATCAGTGGATTTTATGATTTTTTCCGAAAAAAGTTAGGCATCCAGGACGAGGGGAGAGCTTGATTAGCCCGGCTGCCTAGGCGTGCCTAGAACCGGTACACAATGCCAGCCGAGGGCTGAGCGGAGTGTGTCCAAGAATCAGTCTTCAAGCTCTGAAGGCCGAAGTCCGGATCCTTGTATACGAAACCCCGGTATTCCGCGCGCAACGAAAAATGGTTCGTCAAGACATAGTCGGCGCCAACGCCATAGAGGAATGCGCCTTTTGCTTGGGTGTCCGCACCGGGCACAAATCCGCCGCCGTTGCCCGTGGGATGAAAGATCAGGCCCCCGCCTCCTGCCAGCGCGTAAGGACTGAACTTACTGATGTGGAGCGGCAGCTTCACCACAACATCCGCAGTGACGCCGTGGACGTCGGACTGGACTCTGTTCTCTCCCCCAGATGAAAAATATCTTTGCGTGTTGCGGTCGAAGCCGTAATTCGCTTCCGCGGAGAACCAACGATTGATGTTATAGCGGTATCCCACTTCCAAACCTCCGGTATTGGTCGTAGTCCGCGAGATTCCGTTGCCGCTACTGTCCTTGGTAAAGAAGCCTGTTCCTTGCATGCTTATTTCATTCCGAGATTCTTGTGCCATTGCAATGATCGAAAAGAGCAGTATGGACGCAACAGTTAAGAACAAACCCCGTTTCATAAGTCTCCGTTTCCCCATCTTCAAGAAAGTTGAGCTTCAGTCGAAACTCTCGCTCACAAGCGATCAACAACACGCCAACAGCTCGTTTCTGGGCCATTGGTGTGTTGACAGATCGCCTTGAGCAGGAGAGAAAGAGCATTCAACGTTCCAAATGTGGAAAATTGAGACGAACCGCGGGTATCCCCTTCCGGAGTGCACGTTTAAACCACTCCGACAACCCAGCAGCATCACACTTCTTCCATTTCGGTTCGACGAAGACTGTCAAGAGTTTGACGAGTGTCAGTGCGCATGTCATCGGACTCCTCTTGATCACTCCGCGCCCCGTTGGACCCCAGGCTAAATGCGAGACAAACAGAATCCCTTGTCAAGTGCCAACCTAATTGGCAGTGACAACCTTGCAGCGATGCGGGGGATGCTTTGCTCTCTCGATGCATGGCGCTGCTAAGCGCTTCTAGTCTCCGCACTTGGGAACCGGAGTGGCCCCGAATCTGGGAGTGGAAACGTGGATGCTTAGAGAATCGGCTGGCATCGACGGGCTTCGCAACAGTCGTGTCTGGTCAGTCACTTGCCGATCAGTGTCCACAAGGGGGATGAATGCATAGAAAACAATTGTTCTTTGTCGCACTGTGTATCGCGGCATTGCTGTCGGCTCGTAACCTGGCTTTTTCTCAGGATTCCGCCTCGCAGCCCGACAAACCGGGGACGCTGAGTGGTAAGCCCGCTAACAGCGTGGGTGTTCAGGAGCCGATCGACGAAGATATCAAACTGATCAGGAAGGACCTGCGATCAGAGAAAAAGCAGATTGTCGCGGCCAACATGAACCTGACGGACGCAGAGGCCGAAAAATTCTGGCCTGTTTACGACCGGTACGCGGCCGATCTAGCCAAAATCAATGACCAGAAAGCTGCGCTGATCAACGAATATTGGCAGACCTTCGACACGATGAACAGCGAACAGGCCGAGAGCTACGTGCGAAAGCGCGGTGCCGTGGAGGAATCGATCATGCAGCTCAGACTCAAGTACATTCCGATCTTTGGCAAAGTTCTTTCGGGCCGGCAAACCGCATTGTTTTTTCAGATTGATTGGAGACTCGGTCTGATGATCGATCTGCAGTTGGCGAAGATGCCTCTGATTGATCCGTAAGCAACAGTGTCGAATCAGAGATGGCACCTGACACTGAAGGGGAAACGCGTTGACTAGCAACATAGCCACTGCGACCGATCTCGAGATCACCCTAGACGAGGGCGACGGGAGGGCGCTCGTGCGCTTGCGGGGACGCCTTAGCATTGACACCTCGCCGGCGTTGCGCGATCAGCTTCTCGCCGTTCTCGATGGGCCATCCGTGCAAGCCGTCATCGTCGATTTGGACGCAGTCTCCTACATTGACGCTTCGGGCGTTGCGACTTTGATTGAAGGACTCAAGATCGCTCAGAGTATGCCCACCACGTTGTGCTTGAAGGGACTGCAGGGTCGTGTGCTGCATCTGTTCGAGGTCACGGGCCTGCTGAGTCTGTTCGACACGGGTGGTTGTAAGGGTGCTTTCATGAGTTGAAGGTGTCTTGATGGCAACAGTTCTCGAAAACGTCGGAACAAAAACGATCGAGCATCTCGACTACGTCGGAAGCCTGAACATTCAGCTGTGGGCGACCCTGCGCGCCATGGGGAGTGCGTTGCCGCTTGTAGGAAACCGTTACCGCTGGCGGGCGACGGTGCGGCAGATGTTCCAGATTGGTGTGGACGCGCTGCCCATGGTGTCCCTCATGGCCATTTGCACCGGATTTATTCTCGCCATGCAGGGGGCCTCTGAACTGCGACGTTTCGGTGCATTGCATTACGTCATCGACCTGGTTGCGGTCGGCTTCACCCGTGAACTCGGCCCACTGCTCACGGCGATCGCTGTTAGTGGAAGGTCGGGCTCGTCTTTCGCGGCCGAGATTGGAACTATGAAGGTGACCGAGGAACTTGACTCTCTTCGTGTCATGGCGCTCGAACCTGTCGAGTTCATCCTGGCGCCAAAATATCTGGCCGCGCTGATCACGGTGCCGTGCCTCAGCATCGCTTCAAACCTTTGCGGCATTCTGGCGGGCGGGTTGTTCATGTTCTTCAGCACCGGGCTCGCTCCACTACTCTACTTCCGCTATGTATTGGATTCCATCGTGCTGCGCGATGTGATTACGGGACTCATCAAGAGTGTGGCCTTTGCCACCATCATCGCTCACGTTGGCTGTCTAGAAGGCTTCCGCGTCCGCGGAGGACCCGACTCAGTGGGCCGTTCCACAACCAACGCCGTGGTGAAGTCAACTTTCCTTGTCATCATGGCTGATGCCGTCTTCACCGCCATCTTCTACCTTACGGTGAAATCCTGATGCCGATCATTTCAATTCGCGACCTGGTAGTTGAATACGACGGGCGCCGAATACTGGATGGGCTCAACCTCGACATCGAACATGGCGAGACCATGGTCCTATTGGGCGGCAGCGGTTCTGGCAAAAGCACTCTGTTGCGCCAGATTCTCGCCCTGGAGCACCCCAAGTCGGGCAGCGTCCACGTGAAAGGGACCGACATTACCCGTTGCTCCGCCGCCGAACTGAAGACTCTCCGGCGCTCCGTCGGCGTGGCGTTTCAAAGCGCGGCCTTGTTCAATTCGCTTTCCGTCGAGGACAACGTCGCCCTCACCCTGCGAGAACACACCCGGCTCGCGCCATCCATCATTGACCTAGTGGTATGGATGAAGTTGGCCGTGGTTGGCCTGGCGGACTTCGCCAAGCTGCATCCCCAGGAATTATCGGGTGGCATGAAGAAACGTGCGGCGGTCGCGCGTGCGCTTGCGCTTGGTCCCGAAATTCTGGTCCTCGATGAACCCTCCGCGGGGCTGGACCCCATTGTCGCGGCGGAACTGGATGAACTCATCCTTCTCCTTAAAGAAGCATTTCAGATGACGGTTATTGTCGTAACTCATGAACTTCCGAGCGCGTTCCGCATCGCCGATCGCATCGCGATGCTGTACCAGGGCAGGTTTTGCTCAATTGGAAGCAGAGACGAAATCAAGGCCAGCCAGGACCCCCGGGTCCGGCAGTTCCTCAATCGCATTCCGGGGAATATCGCGAAGGCGCATGCGGTAGCCGCTTACTTCGAAAAATACCTGCACACTCCGGAGGCAGACGCATGACAACAGAAGCGAGAGTCGGGGCCTTCGTCCTGGGATGTTTCGCGATCCTGGCTTTCACGGTCATCTATCTTATGCATGCGCAGTTCAGCGGGGACACGGTGCCCTATCGAACTTATCTGCGTTATGCCGGTGGACTTGAACCAGGAGCTGAGGTGCTTTTTGGGGGTATCACCGTTGGCAAAGTAACAGCCGTTCGGCCTTGGACGTCAGATCCCACCAAGATAGAAATCCTGCTTGAGGTCAAGCAAGGTACCCCATTGAACGAGAAGTCCGTGGCCAAATTGGGGCTGGTGAGCATCATGAACAGCGCTGCCCTGTCGATCACCACTGGCAGCAACGACGCGAAACGGCTCGGTCCCGGGTCCTCAATCCCGTCCAAGGAGGCCGCCAGCCTGGATGAGATCGCGGGCAAGATGGCGGACGTGGCCGACAGCGCCAACGAACTCATCGCGCAGGCACAGGAAGAGCTAGAAGGCATCAGCGGCGACGCGCGCGGTCTCCTTGCCAATCTGAAAACCGTCACTGGGCCGCCCACGCAACAAAAGATTCAAGCCGTACTGGATCACGTCAACGGAATACTGGCCGCCGAAGGTCCGAAAATTGATCGTATTTTCGATCAACTGGTCGCCCTCAGCCAGCATGCTGATAATACCGTCCAGAACGTGAATGGCACGGTTACCGATATACGGGAGCCGATCCGAAAGGACCTGGCCGAGCTACAGAACACTTTGCAACAAGCCAAGCACTTGCTGGCGGACATGCAGGTCATGGTGCGAGCGAACGACTACAAGATCAACGACACGGTGGAAAATCTGCGCGTAGCAACCGACAACCTGGATCAGTTGACTGATTCGCTGAAGCAGCGTCCGTGGAGTCTGATCCGAATCAAGCAACCGAAAGAACGACAAGTTCCACAACAATGATGAAGGTGGATATGAAAAAGTATCTGATGGGAGTTGGGTTTGCGCTGGCAGTCCTGATGGTCATGGCTGGCTGCGGAAGACCAGTGAAGTATCCGAACTACTACACGCTCCACCTACCGCCTCCACCCGATCCGCCGGCGCCAGAAAATGTTCATGCCAACTTGGCGATTCGCGAGTTTCGATCGCCCACTTACCTGCGGCAGGGCGCCATCGTTTACAAGACCTCTCCGGAACAGGTCGGCTTTTACAACTACGACCGCTGGGCGGTGGATCCGCGGGAGTTCCTGACCAATGCCGTGGCCGATCGCCTGCGCGCGAGCGGCAACTTCAGCCAGGTGAAGCTATACGACGGACGACCCGACGTGGATTACGTTTTGAGCGGACGCCTCGAAGAGCTTGAGGAAACCGACTACCAGGGTGGCGTCGAAGTCCAGGTTGCGATCTCCGCCCAGATGGTGAACCTTGCCACGGGCGCGACCGTGTGGACAAACTCTGTTTCCGAGGTTGGAACAGTCAGCCAACGCGATATGCCTGCCGTCGTTTCCGCGATGAACGGGACGATGGGGCGAGCCATTGAAAAGCTGCTGACTCCGGTTCCTGCTCCCATCCCCGTCAAGACAAACTAGGCATCGGAGGATGTTACGGACCCGAGGAGTCAGTTGCTCGCACCGATCCAACTCTGCAATCGTGTGCCGCGTCACTTTATGGCCATTCAAGCCGCCTCGCGTCAGAGGAGGCGCTCACGAGTCGCGCTCGCTTACTGCCTCGTCAACTGCCTGTCACTTGCTAGAGTTTGACAGCACTCTGCCCCACGCAATCGCTATTTTCAGAGGCTTACAAGTGGCCCCAGGGTTGCATTTCACAAGACGCTTTCGGCACCTCCGAGTAGCAAGAGCCAACCACTTCGCGACGAAATGAAAACTCGTTACGACTCCACCCCGGGAAACAAGGAGCTTAAGAAATGACGCCTGTAGCAGAAATCGAAGAGCCGTTGACACTCTCGTTGAGCGCTTATGGAAACGCGAGGTCCACCATTCAAGGATCGCCGCTGACTTCCGAGGAATTAAGAAAGACCGACGCCTACTGGCGAGCGTGCAAGTTCCTCGCGCTCGGCATGATTTACTTGCAGGCTAATCCCCTGTTGAAGGAACCGCTGAAGCCCGAGCACATCAAGAACCGCTTGCTTGGGCACTGGGGCTCAAGCCCCGGCCTGGCTTTCATCTACATTCACCTGAACCGTCTGATCAAGAAGTTCGACCTGGACATGATCTTTATGGCGGGCCCTGGGCATGGCGCGCCCGGTGTTCTCGGTCCGGGGTATCTCGAGGGAACCTATTCCGAGATCTACCCTGAAAAGAGCGAAGACGAACGTGGCATGCACGAATTCTTCAAGCAGTTTTCTTTTCCAGGCGGGATTGGCAGCCACTGTACACCTGAGACACCCGGTTCGATCCATGAGGGTGGCGAGTTGGGTTACGTGCTCTCTCACGCCTGCGGCGCGGCGTTCGACAATCCAGATTTGATCGTCTCGGCCGTGGTCGGAGACGGCGAGTCTGAGACCGGGCCTCTGGCCACTTCGTGGCACATCAGCAAGTTCCTGAACCCCATTCGGGACGGAGCAGTGCTCCCCATCCTTCACTTAAACGGTTACAAGATCAACAACCCGACCCTTCTCGCGCGTATTAGCCATGAAGAACTGGAAGACCTCATGCGCGGCTATGGTTGGACACCCTACTTTGTTGAGGGATCGGATCCCGAAAGCATGCATCAGGCCATGGCGGCAACGGTGGAACATTGCGTCGCAGAGATTCGCGCTCATCAGCAGGAGTGCCGGACCAGTGGCGTCGCGAAACGGCCGCGCTGGCCCATGATCGTCTTGCGATCTCCGAAAGGGTGGAGCGCGCCTCGAGAAGTAGGCGGCCACTACCTGGAGGGGTTCTGGCGCGCCCACCAGGTGCCCTTGACCGACGTCAAGAAGAGCCCGGAACAGTTGCGCATCCTCGAGAAATGGATGCGCGACCTGAAGCCGGAAGAGTTGTTTGGCCAGAACGGCAAGCTCATTCCAGAACTCAAGGCTCTGGCTCCAACCGGCGACCGCCGCATGAGCGCCAATCCTCATGCCAACGGCGGACGTGTGAAGAGGGCCCTGCGTTTGCCCGAATTCGCCGACTACGCCGTGAAAGTCGAACAGCCGGGAACCGTGGAAGTCGAGAATGTTCCACCGCTGGGGAATTTCCTTCGTGATGTGATGACGGAAAACATGAACGACTTTCGCGTGTTCGGACCGGACGAAACCACTTCGAACAAGCTACAGGCTGTCTATCAAGCATCGAAGAAGTTCTGGATCGCTGACTACTTTCCGGAAGATAAGGACGGCGGCGAACTGGCAACTGACGGTCGCGTCATCGAGATGCTGAGCGAGCACACCATGGAGGGCATGCTCGAAGGCTACCTCCTTACCGGACGAAACGGCTTCTTCTCCTCTTATGAAGCCTTCGTGCACGTGATCGACTCGATGTTCAACCAGCATGCGAAGTGGCTCTCGATCTGCAATCACCTCTCGTGGCGGCAGAAGATCGCTTCGCTTAACCTTCTCATCACCTCGACGGTCTGGCGACAGGATCACAACGGCTTCACGCACCAGGATCCGGGCTTCCTCGATGTTGTGCTAAACAAGAGCGCAGAGGTCACGCGCATTTATCTGCCGCCCGACGCGAATTGCCTGCTGTCCGTTGCCAATCACTGCCTGAGAAGCGAGAACTACATCAATGTGATCGTTTCCGACAAGCAACTCCATCTTCAATACCTGAATATGGATGCTGCCATCGAGCACTGCACGAAGGGCATCGGTATCTGGGACTGGGCGAGCAACGACCAGGGTGTGGAACCTGACGTCGTGATGGCCTCGGCCGGCGACATACCGACGCAGGAGGCCCTGGCCGCGACGGTGCTGCTCCGGGAAGAGTTCCCCGATGTGAAGATCCGTTTCGTCAACGTTGTGGATCTTTTTAAACTCGAGCCCAGCAAGAACCATCCCCACGGGCTGACGGACCGGGACTTTGATTCGCTTTTCACGACCGACAAGCCGATCATTTTCAATTTCCACGGCTATCCCTACCTTATTCACCGCCTGACCTACGCTCGCACCAATCGGAACTTACACGTCCGTGGCTACAAGGAGAAAGGCAACATCAATACTCCGATGGAGTTGGCGATGAACAATGAAACTGATCGCTATACGCTTGCGATCGACGCCATCGACCGGATACCGAGGCTCCAGAAGATCGGGGGACACGCCAAGGAGAAGTTCCGGAACAAGCAAATCGAATGCCGGGCCTATGCGTACAAGAACGGCATTGATTCGCCCGAGATTACCGGATGGAAGTGGCCATACCCCTCCGAGTGACTGGAGCGAGCGTGAGCAGGTGGCCGGCTCCCTGGAACCGGCCACCACAATTTCTTGTTTACAACAGAGGCCTGCTAGCGAACAGCGGCGCGAAAGGATATTGCATGAGCGTAGCAACGGCAACTCCTCCCCTGACCCCGGCGGAGCAAAGCATGGATCTGGTCAGCATCAACACCATCCGCACCTTATCCATCGATGCAATCCAGGCGGCGAATTCAGGACATCCGGGAACTCCCATGGGCATGGCGCCAGTGGCTTACACCCTCTGGCAAGAGTTCCTCCGCTTCGATCCGCAGGATCCGGTGTGGCCCAACCGGGACCGTTTTGTGCTCTCGGCCGGCCACGCGTCCATGCTGCTCTATTCCCTGCTGCATTTGACTGAAGTGCGGGCGGTCAGCAAAGACTACGAAACTCTCGGCGAACCGTCAGTGCCGCTCGATGCGATCAAGGCATTCCGGCAGCTGGACAGCCGCTGTCCGGGGCACCCGGAATACCGCTGGACATCGGGCGTGGAAACCACGACGGGGCCGCTCGGTCAGGGTCTCGCCACCAGCGTCGGTATGGCCATCGCACGAGAATGGCTGGCGGCGCGCTACAACAAGGCAGTTCCGGGCTTCGAGAATCTCTTTGACTTCAATGTCTACGCGCTCTGCGGAGATGGATGCATGATGGAAGGCATCTCGAGCGAGGCCGCTTCCCTCGCCGGACACTTGCGACTTTCGAATCTCTGCTGGATTTACGACAACAACCACATCACGATCGAAGGCAACACTTCCCTTGCTTTTACCGAAGACGTGGCCACACGATTCTTCGGCTATGGCTGGAACGTGACGCGAGTCAGCGATGCAAACGATCTCGATATGCTGAGGCGCGCGTTCCAGCATTTTCAGAACACCAAGGATCGCCCTACGCTCATCATAGTGGACAGCCATATCGGTTACGGCGCGCCTCACAAGCAAGACACCAGCGCCGCCCACGGCGAACCACTGGGCGAAGACGAAATCCGGCTCGCCAAACGGAACTACGGCTGGCCCGAAGACAAGAAGTTTTACGTGCCGGACGGTGTTTACGACCACTTCCGGCAAGGCATCGGGACGCGCGGCAAAGAGCTGCGCAACGCCTGGTTCGAGCGAATCGTCGAGTATCGCGAGCACTACCCAGACCTCGCTGAAGAACTTTTCCGCATGCAGCACCGCCAGCTTCCGGAAGGCTGGGACCGAGACTTGCCCAACTTCCCTGCCGACCCGAAAGGCCTCGCCACGCGCGAGTCGTCAGCCAAAGTGCTGAATGCGGCCGCCAAGAACATTCCCTGGCTCATTGGAGGATCAGCAGATCTCGCTCCCTCCACCAAAACCCGCTTGATCTTTGAAGGGGCCGGCGACTTTTCGGCGGAGAACTATGCCGGGCGCAATTTGCACTTCGGCATCCGCGAACACGCGATGGGTGCCATTCTGAACGGAATGAGTCTCGTGAAACTGCGCCCCTACGGATCCGGATTCTTCATCTTCGTCGACTACATGCGGGAACCCATGCGCCTGGCTGCCTTAATGGAACTTCCTGTCATCTACGTCTTCACTCACGACTCAATCGGAGTTGGCGAGGACGGCCCCACGCACCAACCCATTGAGCAACTCGCCCACATGCGCGCCATGCCGGGCCTCATCATGATCCGCCCCGGGGACGCAAATGAGGTAACCGAAGCCTGGAAGGTCATCCTGCAACTGCATCACGAGCCGGCAGTGCTGGTACTCACCCGCCAAGCCCTGCCCACCATCGATCGGGCAAAATACGCGCCAGCGTCCGGCTTGACTCGCGGCGCCTACATTCTCGCCGACACGGCCGGCGGGGACCCCGAGGTCATCCTCATCGGCACCGGCAGCGAGGTTGCGCTCTGCCTGGAGGCATACGAGCAACTAACCAAGGAAGGCGTCCGGGCGCGAGTCGTCAGTATGCCGTCGTGGGAGTTGTTTGACGATCAGGATCAGAGTTACCGGGAATCGGTTCTGCTACCAGGCGTGAAGGCGCGAGTATCAGTGGAAGAGGCCTCCGATTTCGGCTGGAGCAAATACACGGGTTCCGACGGGCACAACATTTGCATCGATACCTTCGGGGCGTCGGCGCCGCTCAAACAATTGCTGAAGAAATTCGACATCACAGCCGAGCACGTTGTAGCAGCCGCCAAGAGCCAGATCGCGCGGCACGGGAGCACAAAATGAAAGTAGGTATTGGCTCCGATCACGGCGGATTCGAAATGAAGCAGCAGCTAGCCAAGTTACTGGCCGCGGACGGCCACGAGGTCGTCGACTTCGGCAACAAAGTTTACGACAACAACGACGACTACCCCGACTTTGCGATTCCCCTTGCCCGAGCTGTGGCGCGGGGCGATGTGGAGCGTGGAGTTCTAGTGTGCGGGAGCGGCGTCGGTGCTTCGGTGGCTGCCAACAAGATTGTCGGCGTTCGCGCGGCACTGTGCCACGATGACTTTTCGGCTCGCCAGGGAGTAGAAGACGACAACATGAACATCATCTGCTTCGGAGGCCGCACGACCGGTATCGCAGTGGCCTGGGACTGCACGAAGAACTTCCTCGGAGCCACGTTCAGCGGTGCGGACCGCCATCGCCGGCGGCTGGCCAAGGTTACGCAACTCGATGCCAACCGAAGTCCACATGCGGACGATCGCAAGGAGTTCCAGGCCGTCGGCCCTGAATAGAATTTAAGGAGAACACAATGACTTTGTTTCAGTCTTTGAAGAAATATACAACCGTTGTAGCGGACACGGGCGATATCGAAGCCATCGCCAAACACCGGCCGCAAGATGCCACCACCAATCCTTCCCTTCTCTATCACGCCGCCCAGATGCCGGGTTACCGGCACTTGGTGGAAGAGGCCACGGAACTGGCACTGGAGCGCGGCGGCCGTCACGAAGAAATGGCGGCAGAGTTCATCGATCGTCTCTTTGTCCTGTTTGGATGCGAGATCCTGAAGGTGGTTCCGGGCCGCGTATCCACAGAGGTCGCCGCCAGCCTGAGTTTCGACACCACAGCCACCATCGCCAAGGGCCGCAAGCTGATTTCGCTTTATGAGAAGCAGAGTGTGGGGCGGGAACGCATCCTGATCAAGGTCGCGAGCACATGGGAGGGCATTCGGGCGGCCGAACTTCTGGAGAAGGAGGGCATTCACTGCAACCTGACGCTCTTGTTCAGCTTCGCCCAAGCCGTCGCGTGCGCCGAGGCCGGTGTCACCTTGATCTCGCCTTTCGTGGGCCGTATTTACGACTGGTATAAGAAGGAGAAGGGCGGCGCCGAAATTCCCGCCGACCAGGACCCTGGCGTTGCATCCGTCACTCGAATCTACAACTACTACAAGAAATACGGCTACAAGACGCAGGTGATGGGCGCCAGCTTCAGAAATGTCAACCAGATCATTCGGCTGGCGGGATGCGACTTGCTCACCATCAGTCCAGAGCTCCTTGACCAGCTCGAGAAGACCGAGGGAACGCTGGATCGTAAGCTCGATCCGGCGAAAGCGAAGACCGGCAAGGAAGAACAAATCCACTTGGATGAGAAGACATTCCGCTGGATGCACAACGAAGACGCAATGGCGACGGAGAAACTGGCAGAGGGCATCCGCAAGTTCAATAGCGACGCCCGCCACCTAGAAGAGTACGCACTCTCCCAGGTCGCCGAAAAGGTCGGGTGAGTAGTGGCCCCAGCGAAGCGTGCGGCTCAACTAGCTCGAGCCGCACAGCATCGTGCCAGGGGTCCCGTCTTCGTCCCCTGAACAGTTTCTGCGGGGATATTTCATTACAGATATTCGCGAAGGAGAATTAAGTGAGTGCTAGTCGAGCAGTTCTCTGGGACATGGATGGAACATTAATTGACTCAGAAGAGTTCCACTGGATTTCATGGCGGAACACGCTGGCCAATGAAGGCATCACCATCACACGTGAGCAGTTTCTTGCATCATTCGGTCAGCGCAATGACTCCATCATCCCCCGGTGGCTGGGCGCCGCGGCCACTCCCGAGCGCATCGAGAAAATTTCGAAGGCTAAAGAGGAACTATACCGTCATTTGGTTCGCAGAGAAGGCATGTCGCCTGAGCCCGGGGTCGCAGCCTGGCTGCACCGCCTTCACAAAGAGGGATGGCTGCAGGCTATCGCCTCCGCGGCGCCGCGCGCGAATATCGATGCCGTTCTTGAGGCGCTGTCAGCGACTCATATCTTTCAAGGTATCGTCTCGGCTGACGACGTCCACCGGGGCAAACCAGATCCAGAGGTGTATCTGATCGCTGCCTCCCGCGTTGGCGTGCCGCCCGACAAGTGCATTGTGGTGGAGGACGCCGTTGCCGGTGTCCAGGGAGCGCGGAGCGCCGGCATGAAGAGCATCGGAGTTAGTCATAACGGCAATCAACTGCCTGCCGACGTTGTCGTGCAATCACTGGATCTCCTAGCCCCGGACGCATTCGAAAGGTTGCTGGAAGATCAACGTGTCTCTGCGCCAATCGGATAGATCCTCTGTGCAGGCGCCTGGAAGTGGCCTGCGACACACTTGCTATGGGATCTCAGATAGAACCTGGTATTGACGAGTATCTGCGCAAGAGGCTGATGCCAGTAGAAGGCGCGATACCCCATCTGGCCAGAACGGACATGTATGGCAATTCCAGCCCGGCGGGAAGCGTGGGCGGCGATCTCTTCGAGTATTTGAACTTCCAGCAACGCTACAACATCGACGCACGTATCGCGATCGCTCTTCGGTTGTCCAGGGAGTATCTGGAACCGCTTCCTGAGGGCCAGATTCCTCGAAACTCGGTGGACCAGCATGTGCAATGGCTTCGGTCGAAATCTAACGGTAGTGACGTGCGCGAGGCCGAGTACAGGTGGGCGAAAAGCTCAGACCAACTCCAGGTCGCCGATAATTTGCACGAGCTCTACACGACCGCCGGAGTCCTTCTGGTGGATGCCCAGGGCCATGGCATCATCTCGGCGAAAATAGCTTCAACGGTGCACGACACCTTCCATGCTTGTATGCTCGCCGAACTCGATCGGTACGGAAAGACCACGGCGAGGTTGTTTGAAGAAATCAATCTCCGGCTGGCGCAATCTGTCACGGCCAGAAATGCTTTGGGCCGAGACACGCATGAGGAAGCACGCGAAATCGCGACCATGCTCTACGGCGAACTGCGTCCAGAGGGACATTTTCGCTTTGTAAATTTTGGCAGCCCTCCGCCGTTAGTGTATTCGGCGGAGCACGGGCGCTTTCTGCCGATGCATACTGATCATCTCGTACAATTCCCTGCGCTCGGATTGGAAATTCCCGAGGATCATCCTGATCGGAACAAGTATTTTGCAATGGCGGTCAGGCCCCGGCAGATCAACTCCTCGGATGTAGCTGAGATCACGTTGATGAATCCGGGCGACATCGTTCTGCTGCACTCTGACGGCGTCTATGACGGTAGCGATGAGGAGGATCGTCTTCGGCTCGAATGCATCGTTCGTGAGCATCAAGAAAGCTCCGCAAAGGAGATTTGTAATTCGATCCTGGACTATGCATTAAAGCGCGACGATTACTATCGGAAGATCGGCGAAGACGACCGCATCGACGACAAGACCGCATTCATCATCAAGTACAGCTAGAACCTGACTTGCACCCTTCGAAGGTCGTCCGGGCGCGTCGCCTACGTTCGCCACTTAGCTGTGTTGCCGCGAGGCTTCACAAGTAAGGAAGCGTGCTACCCCGATGATCGAGGCTTTCGGCCGGAATCGCCTTATCACCGGACACGTTTCCATGAATCAGGGCTGCGCAGTATGTGCGTCACCATCGACAACCCAGCACCGATGGCGCCGGCGGTGAAGATTACGCGCAGCGCAAATTCCAGGGTAGTCAGTGCGAGCTTACTCGGATTACCAGGCTGTGGAGCAGTCAAGGCGAACAAACCGAAAATTGCCTGAGCGGCGAAGAAACCGGGGACCATTGGAATGCATCCAGCGACCGCCAGAGCATTGTTGGCGATCCCCAAACGGGCACGCAGTAATCGCCCACCGCAACCCACGGCCGCCGCAGCGGCAAACGTGGCAGCCTCAAGGCTCCAACCAGCGTCCTGTCCAAGCGTGCGGATTGTTAGTGCCAAGGCCCCGCTGGTGGCGCACCAGGGAAGGTCTCGCCAGCCGAAATTAAACAAAACTCCGAAGCCGCTCGCCGCCACAGCGCCGAAAACGGCCTGGTGCAGTAAATGCAGCACATCGACGGTCATGGCTGCACCCCTAGGAGCACTTGGGCAAGCAAGACTCCAATAGCGATGAACGTCAGCAGCATAATGACGCAGACACCTCGTGCAGTGCCCAAAGTCGGGTGTCCCTCCATGATGTCGGACTGGGCGTTGAGCGCGGGCACTCCGGGCACCAGCATCAGGACCGAGGCGACCATCGCCACATTGACCGTGGCGCTGGTCGCCCAACTGGCTCCCAATCCGGCCAAGCTCGACGATAGAAAGCCCATGCACGCAGCGATCACGAAAACATTCACGCCCCGGCGCAGCATGACCTGACGAACAGCTTGGCCGATGGCTCCGGCCGCAGCGACAGGAAGGAAAGCCGGCCAATCGAGACCCAGGAGCCGTCCGAACGCGGCGCACGCGATGCCAGCTGCCAAAGCAACCAGCCACGGAGGAAAATGCGGTGTGTCGCGCTTCAAACCTGTCGCTTTCGCCAGCGCCTCGGATGGCGTCAGGTTACCCTGCTGAATGCGGCGGACCAGATCGCGGAGTGCGTGGCTGAGTCGGTGATCAACTCCATGTGGTCCCACTTCCATCGTTCGAGTGATCGTGCTGGCGCCTCTACTCACCGTGATGTCGACGGAGGCATAGCCGGAGCGTAAGTCAACATGATCGGCGCCAAAACCATGTGCCACAATGGAACAGTCTTCATGGACGACTTCGGCACGGGCACCCGACTCCATCAATAGTCGCCCGATGAGCAGAGTCGTCATCGCGATCTGCTCACATTCCGGATCGTTGAGCGGTACCGGAACGGTGACTTTTGTGCTATCGACAATGTTCACCGCTTGCCTCGTGCCGCGGTGCCGGAAATCGCGATCCTTCGATCGACATTCACCTGCCCTTTAGTTAACATCGCTCGCAGCATTTCCGTTCACCTCTTCCTACTCAGCTTTACCTTGCCTCAATCATTGCGGCCCGAGGCAGATTGACCCTTGCCAGATCGAAGTCAAATTTTTCCTCATCGGTCTTCCGCTTCCGGCCATACCAGCGTCAATAGCAGCGCTACGCCAATGCCGATCGACACTTCTACAAAGCGATGGAACGCGACTTGCCATGCAGGAGCTGGCCTCGGCAGTAACATCACGATTGCCAGCCCGACACCTCCGAACCGATATGCACTTCGTTCCAAGTGTGCTGCCGCGCAAAGTAGCCCCAGAATGAACACGCTCATGGCAAATACCAACAACGTATGACCGAGGTAGGTCGCCACGATCGCCGCAATTGCCGCTCCCAGTGCCGTTCCGAAAAAACGCTGCCTGGACACTTCAAATGCGGCGCCCAGCGAAGATTGGGTGATCACAATGGTTGTAATCGGCGCCCAATACGTTTCGGGCAGCGTGAAGAATCGCGCGACCAGGAGGGAAGCAACCGTCGCGACGGCCGTCCGCGTGGAATGCACCAAGACCGGCCATATCTTCGACCTTGACACATCTCTCGCAAATGCCAACTCAAACATGTCTGTTTTCTCAACGCTCCTGTAGCCCATCTCGGGTCTAATTCCTAAGTGACCATCGTCAGCGACAGCAGCAACGGAAGATAGAAGATGGACGCAACCAGGAGCCGTCGCGCAGTCGCGCGAGATCTGTGGAGAACAAATTGCATTCCACAATAGAGAAAACTCACACTCAACACGCAAGCCCCTAATAGATAGAACAGACCGGATTCACGGAAGACCGTCGGCAGCAGAGCGGCTGGAACCAAAAGTAGCAGGGGCAAGATGGTCTGCAACGTTGCAACGCGATCTCTCGACTGGCCACGCGGCAGAACAAGATAGCCTGCCCGATCGTAGTCTTCGCGGTACATCCAGGCGATCGCCATGAAGTGCGGGAACTGCCACAAGAAGAGGATCGCGTAAAGGAGCCACCCCTCACTGCTCAACCCTCCCGACGCGGCGGCCCAGCCAATCAGCGGAGGCATCGCACCGGGGAAGGCGCCGACGAGAACGCAAAGAGGCGTCTCTCTTTTCAGCGGAGTGTACAAGAACAAGTAGGACAAGAGAGTAAGAAGCGCGAGCAGGCTCGCAAGCGGACCGGCGGCCACCGCGAGATAGATGGTCCCGGCTACGGACAGCACGATTCCGAAGGCTAGGACTGCATGGGGTTCAAGGCGGCCGGCAGCGGCGGGGCGACGAGCGGTCCTGCGCATTTGTGCATCACAATTGCGTTCGATGTACTGGTTCAGTGTCGCCGTCCCGCTAGCAACGAGCAATGTCCCCAGCAAAGTATTGAACAATGCGACGAATGAAAAGTGTCGTCCAGCACTTGCACACCCCAAGTAGAACCCGACAAAAGTTGTGATCAAAATCAGAAAGTTGACTTCCGGCTTGGTTAGCGCCCAGTAATCAGAGAGCAGGGCGGATGCTGCGACATGGCGGCCTTTCATTGGGGGCGCTTTGAGCACGGTAATGAGAGGCCTGGCGGACATCTAGACAACCTCCATACGCTGCGGAGTCGTGTGCGATCCCATACTGAGTTGCGTGTCTGACATCGGAAACGAATATTGATGCGAATTCTGGGGTGAGAGCAGCCGCGCCGCGACAATTGTTCCAGCGACCAGATAAACGACCGTAACGCAGGTCCACATCAGCGCGCCGGCACACTGCTGATCCTCAAGAGCAGAAAACGCAAGCCGGTGCGGTGCCGAGAAATAAACTGAGTAGACCACACGGTCGCAAAAGACAAGAAATCCAGAAAGAATATCGCACGGCAAGGTGGCGAGAAAAAGATACAAAATGATCGACCACTCCGACCCATTCGAGCCGGTCGGCCGCGGTCGGACGACTGGCCACCAGAAAAGAAGTCCGGATGTTAGAAACGAAGCCTGTTCAATTCCATGCCACATTTCTGATTGGAGCCCGAGCGCAAACAACGTCGGAATGTGCCATCCAATCAGCGTAGCGGAAGCGGCCAGCCAGCAGACTATGGGGTTCGCAAGTATCTTCCCAAGTCGCTTCATTCCACGCTTCATTGGTGACCCACCGAACATTGAAGCGAGGAACGTGACGAATTGGTGGGGTAGACCATGAGCCAGTGCCTTCCCTGGCGCGCCAAGCCAGATGAAAGGAGGTGCCAGCGTCATGAGCAGCAAATGCTGAATCATATGGACCGTCAGCAGTTGGTGGTCGAGGGCAGCTATTGGTGATGCGATTGCCACCCAAATGAAGAGCAGTCCCAGGAGAAAGCTCGCGGCGTGCCAGCCTCCAGCGCCGACCCGTTCAGGCCTGCGAATGCGAACCCATCCCCGCACGTAGATTAGCGCTGCGAGAATCAAGACCGCAGAAGCCCAAAACGATTCGAAACCGGCGTGATGAGCGTGTGGCATCGCTGGATCCTATTGCTGTGTGCCGGGAGATTTGTGACTGCTTTCTCCAAGTGCAAGGTCACGTGAAGCCTCGCGCGCGGGAGTTTGCCCTGCGGGATGCAACGTTTCCAGAAATGCCACCAGCGCGGTGGTCTCTGCCGGACTCAGGTTGTTCCCATAGGCAGGCATGTTGCCGCCTCCTTGAATCACCTGCCGGATGAGCTGGTCCTGTGTCAGCCGCACGGCGACAGCGTCCAGGGACGGGCCTCTCTTGCCACCGGTTTCGCCAAGCGAGTGGCAGTTGCGGCACTGTTTGACCTGAAACACCAGCGCGCCCTGGCGCTCCAACGCAGTTGCGCCATGCACGAAGCGGTCCGGGACAGGATCGCCGCTCCACGCATTCATCTGTGGACTCCACGGCGCGAACTGCGCGAGCCGGGTGAAAGTTCCGAGTGTAATGGCAATCAGCAGAACAGCGAGGACGGCGATGGGACGGCGCTTCCAGCTTTTTTCTCCTTCACCGGAAAGAAACGGCAGAAGAACCAACGCCAGGATCGCCAACGCTGGGCCAATGAGAAGAAATGGCGTCTCCATCGAGGGAGGAAGCAGCGACAGCAGAGCGTAAAGCCACAGGAAAAAGTAATCTGGCTTGGGAGCGGTCTGGATGATCGTGGGATCGGGTTGGCCGGTCGGTCCAAACGGACCGAAGTAGAAAGCGCACGCGGCGATAGCCAAAATGATAAACGCCGCAAAGAACAAATCCTTCCAGATCGCATACGGGACGAAAGGCGCGCCTTCTTGCTTCGTCAGCGCGTGATATTCGCGTTCATAGGTGGCTCGCTTTACGATGCGTCCCGGCATCGGCCATTCGTTGATTCCCAGCTTCAGCACCATCAGGAGATGAAGGCTAACGAACCCGATCAGCAGTCCGGGGATTACGAACACGTGCAGCGCGAAAAATCGGGAGAGGGTTGCGCCCGCGATGATCGGCCCACCCAGCATCAGCTTTACCACGAAGGGGCCGATGATTGGAACGCGGCTGGAGATGGACGCTCCGATTCCCAATCCCCAGTAGGCATCCTGATCGAAGCGCAGCACTTGTCCAGTGAAGGCCATTCCCAAAGTCATCAATAAGAGGAAAACTCCGATGACCCAGGTGAGCTCGCGCGGGAACTTATGTGCCCCGAACAGGAAGACCTGCACCATGTGAATCAGAACAATGGCGACCATGAAGTTGGAGCCCCAGCCGTGCATCGCGCGGATGAACCAGCCGAGCGCCACCTGATGATTCAAAGCCTGCAGACTGCTCCAAGCCTGGCCCGCGGAGGGCACGTAGATCAGAGCCAGCAGAATTCCCGTCACAAGTTGGAGGATGAAGACGGTGAGCGCCGCGCTGCCGAACACGTAGAACCAGCTCGCCGTGCTTCGCGGGACGGGATGTTCGGCGGCTTCGCGAATCGGCGCCGCGAGTTGCAGGCGATGGTCGAACCATTCGCCGATTTTTCCAATCATGATGCGCATGGCGGTTTCTCCCCGGTGAGTGATGCGATGGCTGCGCCCGGCGTGGGCAGCTCACCGGCCTGAATCGTGACCAGGCCGTTTTCAACTTTGTAGGGATATTCGAACAGCCCGCGCTCCGGCGGTCCTGACGCACGCGAGCCGTCGCGGTAATAAGCTCCGCCGTGACAAGGACACATAAATAAACCGGATTGCTGAAACCAGCGGACCGGGCAGCCAAGATGCGCGCAGTTGATCGCAAACACCTGAAACTTCTCACCTGCAACATGCCGCACCCAGCAGGCAGTGTCCACCGTCTTGCCATCCGTGGGCATCACGTATGGATTCTGGAAAGTAGCCAGCCGCGTCTCGCCCTCGGGAAAATCACTCACCTTCCCGAGCGGCACCCATGAGAGATAGCCGTTGGCGCGCCCGCGCGTAACCGAGGAAAGCAGAAATCCAACAACCGGCACCGCCAACACCATAGCTGCGAATCCGTTGAAAAGAATTCCCAGCTTCATAAAAAATCCGCGGCGGGAAACTGAGGCGTCATTTCTCGGGACAATGACGGGTCCGGTATTCGGCTCAATGGCAGGTTTAGTCGACATGTCTGGACTCCAAGTGCTGTTCGTAATTTGAAGCGGAGTAAGGCTGCCCGGGGTTTTGGACGCGACGTGATGCGAGCCAGGAGATGACATCCGTAATTTCCTGGTCCGTCATCGATTTTCCTGGAACGTTGCTGCGCCAGTCTGGCGCGCCCAATTCCGGACGACCAGCTATGACGATCGTACGCAGTCCCTGGTCGCTGACGAGAGCCAGGAACGAATCGTTCGTAATGGCGCTTCCCTTGGGGCTGCCTTGGCCGCCAGTGCCATGGCAGGAGGCGCAGTACGTTCCGTACACGATTTCGCCATTCGCGGGATTGCCCGTAGTCCTTGCCACATAAGAAGGTGGATTGCTTCCGTTGAGAATCCCTTTTCGTGCCCAGCGTGAAAATATTCCGCTCGCAATCGCATCAACCTGTTTGTCGGTCAGCATTCCCCCTGCGCTCCGAGCAAATGCCGGCATCGAGGTTCCGCGTGTGCCGTTGGCGATAACTTTGCGCAAGGACGGTTCGTCCACTATAGCGAGATAAACGGGATCTGCCATGGCGATCGCCGGTCCTCCTCGTCCTTGGGCACCGTGGCAACCCGCGCAATTTTCAGCGTAGAGCGTGGTGAAATCCAAGACCTGGCTCGGAGCAATGGCTTCCGAATCCTTCTGGGGTTGACCATGAGGAGAGCTACTACAGCCCGAGAGCAGCAGGGTTAGCACCGCGGACGCCCATACATATTGAAATCGTTTCACTGTCCGTCCTCTCCGTTTTCTCGTGGTGGAATCATCCCCGGAGCTTCAATCCCCGCGCGCATGGCGAAGGGCAGGTTCTCCCGAGTAATCATGCGTGATTGCCTCGCGACCACGATACCCGCCACAATTCCAAAGGCCACTTGTGAAGCAATAAACCAGGGCCAGTCAATGTGGCTCGCGAGCAGTGGATTCACTACCCCCAGGATCGTGTAGATCAACCCCGACCACAGAGCTGGGGCAATGAGTCCGCCAAGCACGATCGGGCGGCGCGCGAACATCGGAAGCATCGCGCCATAGAGCAACCCAACAAGCGCTGATACGATGAGGTGCAAAACCAAAGCAATCGCGAAGCTATCGGCATGAAATGAATACAACTGTGCGGGCCCAAGCTTCAGCGATTCGGCGTACACGGCCGCTGCAAGAAGATTGATCGGGTACCAGATGCTTCCTGCCTTCAGCACGCCATAGGCACAGGCCAAAACCGCCATGGCGACAGCGCCTGCCAATCCGCCTTTGACGCCTGCCGAAATTGGATACGTGTGGACAGGGAGCCACGCGCGCAATTGGTAAGCGGCGACGGGAAGCCGCTCGACGGTTCGGCGTTCTGTGGTTATGCGAATGTCTTCGGGGATAATCGGCACAACCTCTTCGTGCTCGTGGGGGAAGACTTCGCGAAACCAACCGATGCAACCAGCCACGGCAAGCACAGCGCCGAGCGCGCTGACCGACATCGTCGTGACCAGGCCCGCAAATAGTAAGGTGAAGCCGAAAGCCAAAACAAAGGGCCACACGGTCGACGCTGGCACTTCAATCTCGCGCGGAGCCCGCGGGCTTTCGATCACCTGCTGTGCTGTCAACAGCGATGCCATTTCCTTTCTCCTCAGCGTCCCACGACGTAAACCACAGTGAAGACCACGACCCACACGGCATCAACAAAGTGCCAGTACATTGAGACCACTTCCACGCGGCGGGACTGCTGCACGCCTACGCGGCCAACCAAAGCAAAGATCGCAACCATCGAGAGCATAAGCAAGCCTGCCGTGACGTGAAATGCGTGTAGGCCGACAAGTGAGTAGTATGTGGTTCCGAATAGATTTGTCGAAATGGTAAGACCGTGTTCATAAATCAGCCGATGCCACTCTTGCGCAGTGCCATACATGAACGTGCCGCCCAAAACGATGGTGAGCACCCATAAGCCGAGAAATGCTCCGACTCTGTCGCGTGCAAGCGACCTCGCAGCAAAATGAATCGTCAAGCTGCTCGATAGCAGGCAGATCGTGTAGAAGATCGGCGTCTCAAGCACTTCGCGCGGAGTCGGTCCGGTGAGGCTTTTCCCCACATAGAACAGATAAGCAACGACAAAGATCGTGAAGATCGCCGACTCGGCAATGATGAGGCCGGCCATGGCGACCTTGCCGCGATCGGGGAGTTTCCAGGCTGCCGGTGCCTGTGGGAATGGATTTGCTATCGCGCTCATCGCTTTCTTCCTTTATTCGTAACGACTGTCTGGATCTTCGGGATGCTTCAGGTCCCACAGCGGCCGCCGGCTCGCGACCACTGGAATAGAAGCAAAGTTGTACGGAGGAGGTGGCGAGTTTGTGGACCATTCGAGTGTCCACGCGTCCCAGGGATCGTTCCCCGCCTTCTTGCCATTGCAATAAGAGATAACGAGATTTGCCACAAACAGTACGGTGCCGATCGCCTGAATGAACGCGCCGGCGGTTATCAGCAGGTTCAAAGTATCCCAACCACGCCCGGGCTCATAGGTGTAAATTCGGCGCGGCATGCCCAACAATCCGGGAATGTGCATGAGGTCAAATGTTAGGTGGAAACCGATCAGGAAAAGCCAGAAGTGCCATTTGCCGAGGGCTTCGCTCAACATTCTTCCGGTGATTTTCGGGTACCAGTAATAAAACGCGGCAAAGAGGGCAAACAGGATTCCGCCCACGATCACATAATGGAAATGCGCAACCACGAAATAGGACGACCCTAGCTGCCAATCGAACGGTGCACAGGCCAGCATGACCCCGGTGAGGCCGGCCATCAGAAATTGGAACAGAAACCCGATGCTGAACAGCATCGGTGTCTTAAATTGGATCCTTCCGCCCCACATGGTCCCGAGCCAGTTAAAAATCTTGATTCCTGTCGGAACACCCACGGCCATCGTGGTGATCGTGAAAAAGCTGTTCGCGTAAGAGTTCATTCCGACCGTGAACATGTGGTGCGCCCACACGCTCATGCTCACGAAGCCGATGCAGACCGTGGCCGCGACCATGACCGGATATCCAAAAATCGGTTTTCTGGAAAACACGGGAATAATCTCCGACATGAAAGCGAAGCAGGGGATAATCAGTACATAGACCTCGGGATGGCCGAATATCCAAAAGAAGTGCATCCACAGCACAGCTGACCCACCTGCCTGCGCGTCGAAGAAATGGCCTCCCAGGTATCGATCTACCAGCAACATGATCTGGGCCGCCGATAGCGGCGTGATCGTGATCAGAACCATTCCCGACATCACAAGGTTGAGCCAGACCAGCAGAGGCATGCGGCTGAGCTTCATGCCCGGGCAGCGCATGCATAGAACGGTTGCGACGATATTGATCGCCGTACCGATACTTCCAAATCCTGAAGCCAGCAGCGACAGCGTCCAATAATCGGAACTGTGCCCCGGGGAGAATGCCCGAGCGGTTAGCGGTGCATAGGCCCACCATCCCACGTCAGGTGCGTTCCCCGCGCCGTAGAGCCCGTTTGCGCCCACCAGGCTGAAGTAGAGAAAAAGTCCACCCAGCGCCGAAAGCCAGAAACTGAAGGCATTCAGCCGCGGAAACGCCATGTCACGAGCCCCGATCATCAGTGGCACAAGATAGTTGGCAAAGCCAAACAGGATTGGCATGGCCACGAAAAAAATCATGGTCGTCCCATGCATGGTGAACATTCGGTTGAAGACCTGCGGCGAAACGAAATCATTATGCGGGTACATCAACTGAATTCGGATGATAAGGGCTTCGATTCCAGCGACTACGAGAAGGAGCAGAGCGTAGCCGATGTAGAGAACGCCCAACCGCTTGTGATCAACCGTAGTCACCCACTCGTGAAGGGTGTCAACCCAAGGCTTCTCGTCAATCTGCGCGCCGGGAACAGTGATCGCATTCGATGACATATTGGTCTTCCACTTCCTCTAACGCAGCGTCTCCATATAACTCACGACTGCGTCCAAATCTGTATCGCTCAACTGCATGGCCGGCATCAGCGAGCCGGGCTTTATTTTGTTCGGATCCTGAATCCAAAGGCGAAGCTTTTCTGGCGTATTGGGGGCGGCACCGGAGGCGATAGTGGCCCGGCTCATCAAGTGGGTGAGGTCCGGCCCGAAGCGCCCGTTGGCATTCGTTCTTGCCACGGCATGACAGTTGATGCAGGCAGTGCTTTCGAAAACCCGCCTGCCGGCGGCTACGCTTTCGTCCTGAACCGCGGGCCGTTGCTGGCTCCGGACCCAGGCAGCAAAATCTTCGGGACTATCCACCGAGACACGCAGCAGCATCTTGGCGTGTTGTACTCCGCAGTACTGCGCACACTGGCCGAGAAAGATTCCGGTGCGGTGCGGATCCATCCACATCCGGTTCGGATGGTTGGGAATCAGATCGGTCTTGCCCGCGAGTTCCGGGATCCAGAAGCTGTGGTCCGTGTCAGCGGAAAGCAAAGTCAAAAAAGTAGGAGTTGGATTCTCCGGATCGCTCACCGGGATGTGCATCTCATTCGCTGTAACGATCCCCAGCTTCGGATAGCGAAATTCCCACCAGTATTGGTGTCCGATGGCGGTGACTTCTATGGCGCTCGGCGGTTGGGAAGCGTCCTGAATGGCATGGATCACTCGCGCCGTAGCCAGGAACAAAACGACAACGATCAGGATTGGAATGATCGTCCAGGCCAACTCAATCTGGGTGCTTCCATAGACTTGAGCGGGTTCGCGGCCCGCATCCCCGGCTCGCCCGCGGAACTTAATAATGGAGTAGACCAATAACGTAAAAACGACGACAAAGATGATCCCGGTAATGACAAAGACAAATACAGATAGGTGAGCAATAGATTTGGCCGGCGTTGATTCAGAAGCAAAAATGTTCGTCGGGCTCAGAGCCGGAGGAACTGCTCCGACGACCGCGCTCGCCTGCCAAATGACGGACAGCAAGACCGCGAGAGGTCCACGCGCAAACGAGTTGGTCGATCGCAAGGCTTGCATCCGTCAATCTCTCTTTCTCTCGAAACTTCGGCTCGAACCTTCGGCAGCGGCTCGACTGTTCCGGGCTAATGAACTTCTGCACCGACCGGATCGGCCTTCAGCTCAGTTGTACAGTTCTCGCAAGCAATCTCATGATTGAAGTCGAAATCAGTGTTTGCGGTGCCAGTAATCAGTCTTGCCCCGCGACTTGAAGTGAGATCCTGGATCGCCCACTTGATGAAAACCACAAGGCGACTCTGGAATTCCACGATGTACATCAAGTGGATGAATACCCAGACTAGCCAAGCCGGCAGGCCCCAAAGATGAATCCCGAACACGTTGGCCACCGCGGCCGCGCGCCCGATCACTGCCAGATTTCCTTTGTCGAGATATTCGAAGGCCTTCCGCTGCGGTTTGCCCTGGACCTTCCTGACGATCGCCTTGGCGGCATAGGTCCCCTGTTGCATCGCAACCTGTGCCACGCCTGCCAGCGGTTTTCCTTCCGCGTCCAAAGAGAGGGCTAGATCCCCGATCACATAGATGTCCGGAAACTCGGCGATGGTAAGGTCGGGGCCCACTTTGATCCTTCCGCCCCGGTCGGTCTCAGCTCCTGTGCGTTTCGCTAGCGTTCTACCGAGGGCAGCAACGGTAACGCCGCCCGCCCAAATGACGGTCCTGGTATCGAGCCGCTCCTCGTGATCACCTAACTCAAGGGTCACGCTCGCCTGATCCACGCTCTTAACCATGGCTTTGGTCTTAACCTGAACGCCGAGCTTGGCGAGCGATCGCTCCGCTTTTCGCGCTAGGTCTTCCGGGAAAGGCATTAGTAATCTCGGCGCGCCGTCGAGCAGAATGATGCGCGACTCTTCCGGGTGGATGGAGCGAAAGTCGTTCTTGAGCGTCTCGCGGGCGATTTCGCCGATGGCCCCCGCGAGTTCGACCCCGGTGGGACCCGCACCCACGATTACGAACGTGAGCCAGGCTCGTCGTAGAGCGGGATCGGAGAGCCGTTCCGCGACTTCAAATGCATACAGGATTTTGTGCCGTATCGTCGTCGCTTCCTCCAGGCTCTTCAGGCCCGGGGCCCATTTCTGCCACTGATCGTTCCCGTAGTAAAAGCTGATTGAGCCGGATGCGACAATCAGAGAGTCGTATTCAAAACTCGCTCCATCAGCCAGCAGCACGCGCTTCGACACCGGGTCGATATCTTCGACGTCGCCGAGCAACACGCGGGTATTTTTCTGGTGTCCCAAGACGCCCCGCAAGGGTGCTGCGATTTCACCGGGAGAAAGCGAGCCGGTGGCAACTTGATAGAGGAGAGGTTGAAACAGGTGGTAGTTGCGCCGATCGATCAGTGTTACGTCAACTGGCGCTGATCCAAGCGTGCGTGCTGCGCATAGTCCTCCAAATCCGCCCCCAATAATGATGACCTTTGATCGCCCGCTCATAAGTCCTAACGTTCCTTCCTTCCCGACCTGTTCCGAGACCGGAGCAACACAACTACCGATCTCGCAGCTACCTTGTAGTTCGCCGTCAATAGCGGATCACCACCCTCAGAGAAATCACCGGGGCTGGGAGATGCAGTGTCCACGATTCTCATCCACTCCTGCGCGGTACCCTCCTGAACTTGGAACTCCAATCCCTCCCAGTACGCGTTGATCATCACGTAGATGTCATCATCGTTTTGCGAAGCGCCGTGCAGGCAGACCGCCAGACTGCGGGAGTCATAGGACATGTCGGCCCTCGGACCAGTCCCGTACCAGGCGACATCCTCCCGCCAGAACCGGCTGCGGCCCAGCGCAGGATGGCTCTTGCGAAACGCAATCATGTTCTTGAAGAAGCGGAAGACGTCGTGATTCGTCTGAAGTTGGCTCCAATCCAGCCATCCCGTGGAGTTGTCCTGGTTGTAGGGGTTGTTGTTGCCGAACTGCGTGTTCAGAAATTCATCGCCGGCGCGGAACATGGCAGTTCCGTTCGACAGCATGAGCAGGCAGAACAAATTCTTCACCTGCTGGCGGCGCAGCGCAAGGACTTCGCTGGGCGCGGCTTCATCGCCCTCATGGCCGCAGTTCCAGCTGTAATTGTCGTCTGTCCCATCCTGATTATTGTTGCCATTCGTCCAGTTGCGTTTCTGGTTGTAGGCGACGAGGTCGTACAAGGTGAATCCGTCGTGCGAAGCGATGTAGTTCACGCTCTGGTAGGCGTGATAGGCGTCGGCGCGGTCGTCAGGAAACAAATCGTCGCTGCCATAAATGCGCCTCATCAAGTCAGGAATCATTCCAGGATCACCTTTTACAAAGCGGCGGAGGTCGTCCCGGAAGCGCCCGTTCCACTGGAGCCAGGTGATGCCGGGGAATCCCCGCCCCAGTTGATAAGCGCCCGTATCCCAAGGCTCCGCGATCAATCGTAACCGTCCCAACTCCGGATCGGCCGCGATCTCGCTGAAGATGGGCGCGTGCCCCCAGTTCAAAGATCCATCGGCGTTGCGGCTGAACACCGATGCCAGATCAAAGCGGAATCCATCGATGTGCATCTCCTGTTTCCAATAGCGCAAGCTGTCCATCACCATCTTGCGCACGTGCGCCTCACCGAAATTCAAGGTATTGCCGGTACCGGAGTAATTGGCGTACGGATTGGCCGGGTCGGAGGCCATCATGTAATACCCGGCACTGTCGAAACCTTTATAGCTGTAGACGGGACCCCGGTGATCCCCCTCGCAGGTGTGGTTGTAGACAACGTCGATCACCACGCCGATCCCCGCCTGATGAAATGCCTTCACCATGTTTCTGAATTCAATGTGCTGCTCATCGTCATCGCGGGTACTGGCGTATTGCGCGTGCGGCGCGAAGAAGTTTAAAGGCATGTAGCCCCAGTAGTCGCCTTCCTGCGGGTCGCGCTGGAAGATCGGCATCAGCTCGACAACCGTGATTCCGAGATCTTTCAGATATGGGATCTTCTCTACCAGACCCGCATACGTTCCGGCCCGAGAATGATCGACTCCCGAGTTGGGGTTTTTCGTGAAACCCTTCACGTGAAGTTCGTAAATGATCGCGTCCGACTCGTGATGAAGCGACCGGTCCTCTGCCCAGTCAAAAACTGGACGGTGAGCCGTCAGCACGCCCAATGGTGCGCGGCCTGCGTTTGCTCCTTCTCGCATTGCCAGAGTGCGATCGAACTCGGCCGGGAAAAACACCCCTCTCGCGTAAGGATCGAGCAGAACCTTCTGTGGGTCGAAGCTATGAATGCTGGAAGCAGTTTGGCCCGATACCGAGTAGGCGTAATAGGCACACCCGCCAATTCTTGAAAGTGGGACTCGGCAATGCCAAATCTCGCCAGACTTGTTGCGCAGGAAGTCGAAACGGTACGTTAGAAGAGGGTTGACCAAATCGTTGGAAGCGTAGAACAACAGCGTGACACTTTCTGCATGTTCCGACTGCACGGCAAAGTTGAACGCCTGCTCCTCTTCAATCCAAGTGACGCCAAGGGGCAGAGGACTACCTTCGGCCTGGGCCCACGTCGGTCGCTTCGTGCGAGCAGCCGTCGTGGTCGGGGCTGCGCGCCCAGAATCGCCAATGTCAGCAAGCAACTCTTGGACAGAATCCTTCACTTTGCCTCATTCATGTCGGTTCCGATTGGCCCTTCCATGATCCCCAGGAGACGCACAGTCACACCGTCAGTACCGCCGTCCGATTCTCGTTCCAAGGGAATTGGCATCTGGCGTTCCACGACCGGCGCGGGGCTCGTTTTGGCTCCGAGAGCTACGCAGGATCAATCACTTGGCAGCAGGAGCGGGGCTCTGCCTGACAAGATGCGGGCCGTCCACACTTTGGCCATGTCGTCAGGTGTCTGTCACATGCCAATCCAGGCGCTAGCTGGTCTGCAGAAAGAGAAACGCCCTAACCGCCTCCCACAAAGCGGACGATTTCCAGCTTCGCTCCGGGAGGAATCAAGATGTCGCACCAGCGCTCGCGCTGGGCCACCTTGCCATCGAGTTCCACGGCGACCTGTGCAGTTTCGACGTGAAGCAGTTGCAGAAGGGCGGCGACCGTCGTCCCGCCAGGAACTTTCATCGCGTCGCCGTTCACCGAGATCGTCGCGTTCTTCGCCATCGCAGATCCATTGCGCTTCAGCTCCCGACATACCGCGCGTACAGACTGCGAGCGACGCCAGCGTCGGTCGTGCCTTTCACAATGGCCCTGCCATCGTGAAATATCGTCATTTCGTAAGGCGGCACTTGGAAACGCAGGGCGAGCTCATTGGCTCGAACCTCGCCGAGCGGTAGAAGCTGTTTCTTCAGCAGGAGAAGATCGACCGGCCCGCGAAGGGAGTGGACTTGTACCGCATTGCGACCGCAAAGGCTGATCGGCACCCGGCGCCGGCCTTCGAGGCGGGAAAAACGCCTGCGTCCACACACTTCGCAATCCGCTCGAGCTGCCGGTTGGGGTATCTGTCTCATTTTGCCACCCCAAAGGTCAATGGTCGTAACGCAAGACTCGGACTGGCACCCACAAAGAAGCTGCAAGGCGACGCTCACCTGAAAGGAGGCGATCGACGAGGTGAGAACGTTGACGACTCCTGCGGTCTCGCAAGTGGGCTGTACCCCGGCCGGGGACTGCGGATACAAACATGCGATGCAACAGGTCGAACCAGGCACGATGGGCATGGTGATACCGTAGCAACCGACCGCGCCTCCGTATATCCAGGGGATGCCCCGTTGCACCGCGAAGTCATTGATGAGGTATCGGGTCTCGAAATTGTCCGTGCCATCCAGGATTAAATGAACGCCATCAAGGATCTCGCCGATATTCCCGGCATCCAGGTCAGCCACGACGGGCTCAGCCTTCGATTGGTCGTCAATGCGCAGGAGATGACGCGCGGCTGCCTCCGCCTTCGGCCGGGCGTACTCGGCATCCTCGTCGTCGTACAGCCATTGCCGTTGCAGATTGTTCAGCTCGACATAGTCACGATCCACCAACACCAGACGCCGAACACCCGCACGCAAAAGGGCTGCGGCTTGAAAGCTTCCAAGGGCTCCACAACCGGCAATCGCGACACGCGCATCGAGCAGCCGTTGCTGCCCGGAAAGGCCAATTCCTGAAAAGCGAATCTGACGCGAGTAACGGTCTCGATCACGCTCGTTCATTCGTTCCCATTTCCCGGCCCGATTCGACCGACGCAGCCAACGCGAGTGAGTCTACTTCCTGTCGCGTGTGGGACGAACTCAGGATCTGCCGCGAGACCAGATGGGCGGTCGCAGGAGTCAAGAGAATGCCATTGCGATAGTGCCCATAAGCGAGCCACACATTCGTTCCTGGCACTCTACCGATCGTGGGCGCCTGGCTTTCGCTGGCAGGCCGGAAGCCTACCCACTCCCGGGTTGGTTCCAGCATGGATATGGGCGAGTAGAAAGAACCCGCGGCATTGCGAATCTCGGTGATCCGGTCCGGATTGACACTTCTGTTGAAGCCACATCGCTCCTCGGAAGAACCGGCGATTGTGAAACCAGTCTTTCGTTGCACAATATAGTGGTGGCCATTCCGCAGGATGGGACGCAGTGAACCTGGCACAAACTGATACCCGACGAGATGACCTTTAACGGGAAAGCTTTCGGTGATGTGTGTCGCCACCCCGGAGCGGCTGACTGAGATCTGTGAACTCCAGGCGCCGGCAGCCAAGACGAGATTTTGTCCGGTGATCCGGTGCTCGCGGAGCCTGACCATCACCCGGCCGCGTTCCGCGTCGATACTTTCCACCGGGCTGTTTTCGAGTATCTTGACGCCTTGCCGCTCACATACGGTTCTCAAAGCTCGAAGCAGGTCGCCGGGAGCCACGCAAGCCTCGTCGGGATAGTAGAGGGCGCCGACTAGGCCTTCCAAGGTTAAGCCCGGTGCAACAGGGTTCAGACTCGACGGACAGAGAGACTGAACTGCGATGCCGAACCGCCGCTGGACGTCGGCGCGTCTCCGCAGCTCGCCCCAGCGCTCGCGATTGTACGCCAATTCAATCGCTCCGCACTTGCGATAGTCAATCGAGAGGCCGCTCTCCTGCTCGAGCTGGCGAACGAATGTGGGATACGTGGCCAGACTCTCGATCGCGAATCGAGCAGCTGGGGAAGGCTCGCGATACTCTCCGCCCGGGGCAAGCATGCCAGCGCCGGCGGCGCTTGCCTCTCCCCCGAAACTACCCGCATCGATGAGGACGACCCTGCAACCCGCCTTTGAGAGTAGCCATGCGATCGAACTGCCAATGAGGCCGGCGCCGACGATCAGCACGTCGTGAACGGCGTCCGGTTCAAGGACGTCGGACCCCGCGGCGATTAACCGGTCTTCTCCGGCTACACCATCGAGCACTGCCTGCTCCTCACCCTCTGGACGCCTCCACCCACAACTAGGGCGTTACTCCTTGAATCTCGACCAAGCGGCTGGACTTCAGGATGTCCTCTGCCTCCGCGCTGCCAAATTCCTTCGTTTTCGCGTGCATGTTCATCGAGCAAAATTTCGGACCGCACATTGAGCAGAAAGCCGCGTCCTTGAATCCTTCTTCCGGCAAGGTTTCATCGTGCATGGCTTGAGCGGTTTCGGGGTCGAGCGACAGGCGAAACTGCTCGCGCCAGTCGAACCGGTAACGGGCCCGCGAGAGCGCATCGTCGCGATCACGTGCTCCGGGCCGGTGCCGGGCAATGTCCGCGGCGTGAGCTGCAATCTTGTAAGCGATGAGGCCCTGCTTGACATCTTCCAGGTTTGGAAGTCCGAGATGCTCTTTCGGCGTGACGTAACAGAGCATCGACGCTCCATACCAGCCGATCATCGCCGCTCCGATGGCGCTGGTGATGTGGTCATACCCGGGTGCGATGTCCGTCACCAGGGGTCCTAGTGTGTAGAACGGCGCTTCGAAACAGATCTCCTTCTCTTTCTCCACCTGCAACTGGATCTGGTCCATCGGGATGTGCCCCGGCCCCTCGACCATGACCTGCACGTCGTGGCGCCACGCGATCTTCGTCAACTCTCCCAGAGTTTCGAGTTCCGCAAACTGGGCGGCGTCGCTGGCGTCAGCGACCGATCCAGGGCGGAGCCCGTCGCCCAGCGAGAACGTCACGTCATATTTTTGGAAGATCCGGCAAATGTCTTCGAAGCTTTCGTAGAGGAAATTCTGCTTATGGTTCTTCACCATCCATTCCGCCAAAATGGAACCGCCGCGGCTCACGATTCCAGTGACACGGCCTGACGCAAGGGGGATGTGCTGAACCAGCACCCCGGCGTGGATGGTCATGTAATCCACGCCTTGCTGCGCCTGCTCCTCGATGACTTCAAGCATCAGCGCCGCCGAGAGATCTTCGACCCGACGCACCCTGCTCAGAGCCTCATAGATCGGTACTGTACCAATCGGAACTGGCGACTCATCGATGATCGCCTGGCGGATGAGAGGAATGTCGCCACCGGTGGAAAGGTCCATTACAGTATCGGCACCGTACTTGATCGAGTAGCGGAGCTTTTTTAGTTCCTCTTCAATATTGGACGTCGTGGCAGAATTGCCGATATTGGCGTTGATCTTGCAAGTTCCGGCAATGCCGATACACATCGGCTCGAGATTGCGGTGGTTCACATTGGCGGGGATGACCATTCGCCCGCGAGCGACTTCATCCCGGACCAGCTCCGGTTCCAGCTTTTCCCGCTGCGCGACGTACTTCATCTGGTCCGTAATGAATCCGGAGCGCGCGTGATGAATCTGAGTCCGATTCGTGGAATCCGTATTGGGCATTTTGCCGTTCATGCTTCTCGCTCTCTTCATGTGAGGCTATATTCCTTTTCGCGCAAGATTCTCTGCGGGATTGTCGCGGGTTGACTCAATCCGTCCTTGGGACTGCTAGCATTGGCATACAGGAATCGCCCCATCCGCCCCGCTTCGAAAGCCAGTCTCCCGGCAATTACAGCGTGACCCATTGCGCGAGCCATGGTGATGCTGTCTCGCGCGCTGGCCACAGCCGTGTTAAGCAGGACCGCGTCGAACCCCAGTTCCATCGCAATTGCTGCGTCCGAGGCTGTACCCACGCCAGCATCGACAATCAAAGGAACGGATGTGATCTGTTCACGCAGAATCCGCAGGTTCGTCTGGTTCTGGATCCCAAGTCCTGACCCAATCGGCGCCCCGAGGGGCATCACGGCTGCTGCGCCGGCATCAATGAGCTTGCGGGCATTGATGAGGTCATCGGTCGTGTAAGGCAGGACGACGAAACCTGCCTTGGCCAGGATCCGTGTCGCCTCCAGCAAGCCTTCGTTGTCGGGGAACAGGGTTTTGTCATCTCCGATCACTTCGAGCTTGATCCAATTGGAAAACCCGGCCTCGCGCGCCAAGTAAGCGGTACGCACCGCTTCGTCCACGGTCTTGCATCCGGCGGTGTTCGGAAGCAGCAGATAAGAATGGCCGGTCAAATGACTGAGGATGGAGTCGGAATGGCGATCGCCGAGGTTGACCCGCCGCACCGCAACGGTGATGATTTCTGCGCCGGATTCGCGATGACAGGCGGCCATGATTTCCGGGCTGCGATACTTTCCCGTTCCGAGCATGAGCCGCGAAGCGAAGCTGCGCCCCGCGATCGTTAGCCTCGTCGTGGGGGCGCTGTCCCTTGGAAATCCGTGTTCAGTCATGGAGGTTCCTACCCCGTTCTTATCCTTATTAATAGGGCTGTCTGAGGCACCTGCCCTGATATGCCGGTCTCACCCTTCCAAGGCCAAGCTTTTCATATACTTACGCCGCCACTTTTGTTGCTGCTTGATCCGCGAAAATCACCGCCCGGTCCTGATTAATCTTTCCTGCCGGAATCGATTGGTCGCCCAGGCGCATGCGGGCTAGCATGCCGGCTTTCTCACTGCCCGTGGCCAGCCACAGGATCCGGCGGGCGCGATTGATAATCGGATACGTCAGAGTCATTCGCCGCCTGTGCTGGTATTCTCCTGTCAGAGCTACGTCGGCCTCGGTGATCTTGAGTACTGGATCTCCCGGCACAAGGGAGGCGGTATGCCCGTCCGGCCCTAGGCCCAAGTGGACTATGTCGAGGATCGCCGCAGATCCAGCCAAATCGCGCAGAGTCGAGGCATACTGCGTGACGGCTTCTCCCAGATCGGGCAGCTCCACGGGCATAGCGTGGATCTGCTCGGGACGAAGCGGCGAGTGAGCAAGTGATTCCAGAAGATGCGTGAGATTTCGATCGGAATGCCCTGCTGGCGCCACGCGTTCGTCCACCTGTAACACGTGGACGTGCTCCCAAGGGAGCTCTTCGCTGGCCAGCGCGCGCAGCATGATCCAAGGAGTGTGGCCCCCGCTAACAGCCATCACGAACTGACCGCGCGCGGCCACGGCGTCAACGGCCTCCGCGGCAATATATTTCGCGGCCGTACGAGCTGTGGATTCATCATCGGAAAACACTTCGATCTTCATATCCTCGTCTCAGGCAGCCTTAATGGCGGCTGAAGGCTCGAGCCGGATGACCGGATTCCGCCAGCCTCCCAGCGGCGCCACTTGCCCGACCTCATTCGGCCCCCAGGTTCTTGGTTCGTACGAATAGACAGGGGTGTCTTTCTTCAAAACCGGATCGACGATTCTCCACGCTTCTTCCACGTAGTCTTCCCGCGCGAACAGAGTCGCGTCCCCAGCCATGGCATCTCCCAGCACCCGTTCGTAGGCATCCATTTCCTCGGCATCGGGGTGGCTGCTTGCGATCATCTCTGCCGACTGACCGGCCATCGTCTCGCCAGAAGCCATGACCGTCATGCCCATCGCGATGACCACATCCGGGCTGATGCGGAAGCGCAGATAATCCGACTTCAGGACATCCGCCGGGATTACGGTGGGTGGTTTTCGCAGTCGGCAGACGATTTCCGTGCACGTCACGGGTAGGGACTTCCCGGCTCGGATGTAGAACGGAACGCCCTGCCAGCGCCAGGAATTAATATCCAGCCGAAGTGCGGCAAACGTCTCCACCTTCGACCCCGGAGCCACACCCTTCTCGTCCACGTAGCCGCGAAACTGCCCGCGCACGATGTTCTTTTCTTCCAGCGCCGGAATCGCCTTAAGGACCTTGACTTTCTCGTCGCGGATGGACTCGCTGTCCATTCTCACCGGAGCTTCCATGGCCAGGTTGCAAAGAACCTGAAACAAATGATTCTGGACGACGTCGCGGATCGTTCCGGTCTGATCGTAGAATCCGCCGCGGCCCTGGACGCCGAAGTCCTCCGCCATCGTGATTTGCACGCTCTCGATATAGTTGCGGTTCCAGAACGCCTCCATGAACGCATTGGCGAATCGGAAAACGATCATGTTGTGCACCGGGCGTTTCCCCAGGTAATGATCGATCCGGAAAATCGAGCCTTCATCGAACTTTCGGAGAAGAACCTGATTCAGATGTCGCGCCGAGTCCAGGTCGTGACCGAACGGCTTCTCAACGATGACGCGGGCATCGGTCGTGCAACCGCAATGCGTTAATTGTTCGAGCACCGCTTCGAACATAGTGGGCGGGATGGCAAGGTAGTGCGCCGGCCGCTGCGCCGTTTTCAGTTCTGTGCCCAGCGCCCTGAAAGTTTCCGCGTCCTGGTAGTCTCCATCCACGTACCGGAGTAAGCTCGAAAGTTTCTCAAAAGCCGCCGCATCCACTCCGCCGTGCTTCTCGAGGCTATCGTGGGCCCGCGCCTTCAGTTGCTCCAGGTTCCAGCCAGCCTTGGCAACGCCGACGACCGGTATGTTGAGATGACCGCGCTTGATCATTGCCTGCAACGCGGGAAATATCTTCTTGTACGCGAGGTCCCCGGTTGCGCCGAAGAAGACAAACGCATCGGAATGAGAATTGTTCACTGTCATCTCCTTTAAGCCACCTTGGACTTGCCGTCAGATTTTTCCAGGTGTCCGCCAAATTCATACCGCATGGCCGACAACAGTTTATTGGCGAAATCAGCCTCGCCACGCGAACTGAAGCGCTCGTACAGAGCCGTAGTCAGAACCGGCGCTGGCACCGCTTCGTCGATCGCCGCTTTGATCGTCCAGCGGCCTTCCCCGGAATCGGAGACGCGCCCGGCAAATTTCGAGAGATTGGGATCCTGCGTCAGAGCGTTGGCCGTAAGATCCAGCAGCCATGACGCGATCACGCTTCCACGGCGCCATACTTCGGCGACATCCCGTAGGTTCAAGTCGTACTGGTACTCTTCGGGATTGCGCAAGGGCGTGGTTTCAGCATCGGCCGCGCCCGCTGCTCGCTTCCCGACGTTCGCGGAGCGCAAGATACCCAGTCCTTCCGCGTACGCGGCCATAACACCGTATTCGATTCCGTTGTGCACCATCTTGACGAAATGGCCGGCGCCATTCGGGCCGCAGTGCAGGTAACCCTGTTCGGCGGTTCCATCAACCGCCTCCCGTCCCGGCGTGCGTGGAACGTCACCCATTCCAGGAGCGAGCGCTGAGAAGATTGGGTCGAGACGCTTGACGACCTCGTTCTCTCCGCCAATCATCATGCAGTACCCGCGCTCCAGGCCCCACACTCCACCGCTGGTGCCGACATCCACATAGTGGATTCTCGGGGCAAGTTCCTTCGCACGCCGTATATCGTCAATGTAGTAAGAATTACCCCCGTCGATCAGGATGTCTCCCGCTTCGAGTTGCGGCAGAAGATCGGCGATAGTTTGATCGACAACCGCAGCCGGCACCATCAGCCAAATCGCTCGAGGCTTGGCGAGTTTCTTTACGAGATCTGCTAGCGAAGTCGCGCCCGTCGCCTTATCCTGTACCAGTTCGGTCACTGCGTGCGGCGACCTGTCGAATACCACACAGTTGTGTCCTTTATTGATAAGTCGCCGCACCATGTTGGCGCCCATTCTTCCCAAACCGATCATTCCAAGTTGCATTGATGTCTCCTCATAAAAGAACAATTGTTTAAGTGCGCATCGCGCTTTGGCGTTGCACAATGTTGGTTTTCAGCCTGCCCATGGCTGCGGCCACTCCAGCTTTGTGGCCAAAGATGGACGACCCAGCCACAAAGACATCTGCGCCCGCTTCGGCAGCCAGCGGCGCGGTTTCTTCGTCCACACCTCCGTCCACTTCCACCTCGCAGTTGAGTTTCATGCGTTCGACCATCTGACGAACACGCTCAATCTTGGGCAGCGTGCTGCGGAGAAAGTGCTGGTGTCCGAAACCAGGATTGACCGTCATCACCAGCACCTGGTTCACCTCCGGCAGAATTTCCTCAAGAACCGCGGCGGGAGTTGCCGGATTGATGACAACCCCTGCGCGTTTTCCAAGCTCCTTGATCCGCCGTACCGTGCGATCCAAGTTGCAGTTACCCTCCCAATGCACCAGGAAGGAGTCTGAACCTGCGGCGACAAATTCCTCCAGGAACAGGTCCGGATCGGTGATCATCAGGTGCGTCTCCAGCGGGAGCCTCGTCACGCGTCGCAGAGATTGCACGACCGGCGCTCCCATCGAGAGATTGGGCACAAAGTGTCCATCCATCACGTCCACGTGAATCCGGTCCGCGCCGGCCTTCTCCGCTTCCGCCACCTGTTCCCCGAGACGTGCGAAGTCCGCCGCGAGAATGGATGGCGCCAGCTTTACCACATCTTCTTCTGTCTTCACCTCGCTCCTTCCTCTAGGCGTGAACAGGCTTGTTTGCAGTTTCAAAGATCTCGACAAACTCCTGATAGCGACGCGCAATCTCAGCCACCGCCGCATCCCGGGTGATCTTCTTGCCACGCCAATCGACCAGCGGGTCCCAGAAGCTGGTCCGGCCGACGGCAAACCCAATGAAGCCCGGCACACCTGATGCGGTCGTGAGCCATTCGCGGACTTTGCGGTCATCTTCGCCGCGTCCCAGGATGATGCAGCCCACCTGATTGCGGCCTCCTCGGCGAGCGGCAGCCACGATTTTTTCGCAGTCTTCGCGGCGCTCGAGTCCTTCGATCTTCCACACGTCCGGCTCGACGCCGGCGTCCTGCAGTTGTTCGATAGTCTGCGCCATTAACAGGGGGCGCAGCTCGAGATCGTAGGCCTTCTTGTTTCCTCCAAATCGTTCAAGTTGCGCTTTCTCTGCGGGCACCAGTAGTTCGAACATGAACCGGCTGCGGCTGTTGTGCAGATATTCCGACAGGCGCTTGAGACGCGTCGACTGGCGCTGATTGAGGTCGGCATCGCCTTCGGGGTTGTAGCGAACCAGAACCTTGCAAAAGGTCGGATGAAAAGCTTCAACGTGTTTGCCGAAGTCGTCGCCATATTCGAAATCAAACTCGTCCTGTCCGCTCTTCTCGGCCGGACATGCAGTCGAGTATCCCGCCGCACTTGCATCGCGCAGAATCGAGGCGCCAAACTGCTCGTCCACCAGAATGCCCGCTTTTTCCTTGGGCACGCCGGCGGCGATCGCAGCGGTGAAAGCGTCATAGATGACGCGCTTGGCGGCCGCGATCTCGGCTGTCTGTTGCGAACTCAACACACCGTCCCATCCGAACATCTTTTTCTGAAACGAGCCCCGGTGGTCGAAAGGCAAAACGTAAAGCGGTTTATCAAAGCCGAGAGTTGTCATGCGGTCTCCTTGGATTTTCGGTAATAGGTGATCAAGTTGTTAGTGGAACTATCGTGGGCAAGTTTCGGTTCTTCTTTACTTTCAAGTTCAGGGACGATGCGCTGCGCCAGGACTTTTCCTAACTCCACGCCCCACTGGTCGAAGGAGTCGATGTTCCAGATTGCGCCCTGCGTGAACACAGAGTGCTCATACAGTGCCACGAGCTTGCCGAGAGTCTCCGGGGTCAGCCGTTCCGCGAAGATCGTGTTCGAAGGACGATTGCCCTCGAACACGCGATGAGGAACCAGCCAGTCAGGCGTGCCTTCGGCTTCGACCTGCTCGGCAGTCTTGCCGAATGCCAGAGCCTGGGTCTGCGCGAAGACATTGGCAACCAGCAGATCGTGGTGCCGCCCGAGCTGATTCAGCGGCTTCGAGAACGCGATAAAGTCGCAAGGGATAAGCCGGGTCCCCTGATGAATCAGTTGGTAAAACGAGTGCTGCCCGTTGGTCCCCGGTTCACCCCAGTAAACTGGGGAGGTCTGGTGCGCCACCCTTTTCCCTTCAATCGTGACGTGCTTTCCATTGCTCTCCATCGTGAGTTGCTGGAGGTAAGCGGGAAACCGCTTCAAATATTGCTCATAGGGCAACACGGCCACGGTCTGCGCCCCAAAGAAGTCGCTGTACCAGACGCCCAACAGACCCATGAGCACCGGCAGGTTGCGCTCGAACGAAGCGGTGCGGAAGTGCTGGTCCATCTGATGGAAACCACTCAGCATGGCATAAAAGTTGTCCGGACCAATGGCGACCATGGTCGAGAGGCCGATGGCGGAATCCATCGAGTAGCGGCCCCCCACCCAGTCCCAGAACCCAAACATGTTGGCGGTATCGATGCCGAACTTCTGGACCTCGGAGGTATTGGTCGACACCGCCACAAAATGCTTCGCAACTGATTTTTCATCGCCACCCAATCCAGCGAGCGACCAAGCCCGGGCCGTTAGAGCGTTCGTCATCGTCTCCAGTGTGGTAAAGGTCTTCGAAGAGATGATGAAGAGTGTTTCCGACGGATCAAGATCGTGGACCGCTTCCGCGAAATCGGTACCATCGACGTTCGAAACAAAGCGGAACGTCATCGCTCGATCGGAGTAATGCTTCAGAGCCTCGTAGGCCATGACCGGTCCGAGGTCGGAACCACCGATGCCCACGTTGACCACATTGCGTATGCGCTTGCCGGTGTGCCCCTTCCATTCTCCGCTGCGTATCCGGTTCGCAAAATTGGCCATCCGGTCGAGTACCGCATGCACCTGGGGAACGATGTTTTCACCGTCCACAACGATGGATGCCTCTCGCGGCGCTCGCAGAGCCGTATGCAAAACAGCTCGTTTCTCGGTAACGTTGATCTTCTCCCCGCTAAACATGGCATCGATTCGTTCCCGGAGGCGCGATTCCTCTGCCAGTTTGATCAGCAGTTTCAGAGTTTTGTCAGTGATACGATTTTTCGAGTAGTCGAGATAAATGCCCAGCGCCTCGACCGCCAGACGGGTGCCCCGCTTCGGGTCCTCCGCAAACAGCTGTCGCAGGTGTAAATCCCGGATCTCCTTATAGTGCGACCCGAGATTCTTCCATGCCTGGCGCTTGACCGCCGGGCGCCTGGCTATTGCCTCAGCGCGTGCTGCCATGTTCGTCGTCCTTTCCTGCACTTTGCGTACTTGAAATCGATCCTGTGGAAGTCAGAGGGCGCTTATCGCTTTCTTGTTCCCACAAGCGAAAGCCTCCCTGAAACGCGTTGCGGTTGTCGCCTAGCCTGCACTTTGGAGGCAGCTCTTTCAGTTCCTTCGCGTTGCCGCCTCCTAAAACCACCTCATCCGGTTCAAGGGCAGCCGTCAGACGGGAAACCACATCCCCGACATGACAGCGCCACTTCTTCTTTCCGTGCTTCAGCAAGGCCGCATTGCCCACGTAGCTCTCATATGTCCCCTCCTTGAACGGGAGATGACCCAATTCCATGGGCTCCACAATGCCGTCCACAACCAGCGCTGACCCGAGTCCCGTTCCCAATCCCAGGAAGAGCATCTTCCCTTTTCGGTAGCTGCCCAAGCCCTGCATTGCTGCATCATTTACCAGCTTTACTGGACAGCCAAAGGCGGCCCGGTAGTTAAAGCCAACCCATCCGTCTCCAAGATGGCGAGGTTCTGCAACTGGCCGGTTTCTTAAAACCGGTCCGGGGAAACCGATCGACACTGCATCGTACTTCCAGTCCTCGGTAACCTTCTTCACCCACGTCACCATTTGTTTCGCCGTCAGTGTGGGCCCGGAGGGAAACTTCCGTGGTTCTCGTTCGCCGGTGACGAGAACCTTGATGTGCGTGCCACCGACATCAACCACCAGTACATTCATGTCAACCACTCTCTTATTCGGACGTGTGTGTCCAGCAGGTGAATCGCTTTTGCTAACTGAGTCCCGAGTTCTCCAGCCCACAGGCGGCCGCTCCCGCTAATCCAGCCGGAGTAACCACAACGTGCATCGGGATGCGCCCCAGGAGGTCTGCGAACCGTCCTTTGCGTTTAAAGCGCTCCATGAAGGCCGGCTGCCGGATGATTTGCAGAATGTGGGTGGCGACCCCACCCGCCACATATACACCGCCAGTCGCGAGGAACTTCACCGCGAGATTGCCAGCCTCTGCGGCTAAAATCGAAACAAACATGTCAATGGTCGCTGTGCACAACTTACTCGTATTTTCAGGGCTGACGGCCTGGTTGATGATCACAAACGAAGGATCAGCGGCCGATGCAACCAGCGCGGCCACTTCGGGCGTCTCGGGAATTCTTTCGGCGTCGCGCAGGAATCCATAGATATTCGGGATTCCGATCCCCGAGCACACATGCTCGAAGCTCACGTGATCGAACTTCTTGAACATGTATTCGAGCAGACGGACCTGCGTTGCGTCGGTGGGAGCGAAATCCGAATGACCACCCTCGGAACTATGTGCCTGGTAGCGGGCACCGTCCCATGTGAGAAACGACTCGCCCAGCCCCGTACCTGGTGCGATCACCGCAATCGTGCCCTCTGGAACTGGTGCCCCGGCATTAAGGGTGCACACGTCGCTTGGCCGCAGGATGGGAACGGCACGGGCGATCGCCTCCAGATCATTGATCAGCTGAACCGCCTTAAGGTTTAAATTCAATTCCCGCGCAAGTGAGTTCTCTTCAATCAGCCAGGGCAAGTTGGTGGTCTTCACCCGCCCGCCGATCACCGGCCCCGCCACCGCAAAGCAGGCTCGATCGACCGGCTTCTGAGACTTTGCCAGAAACTCTTTCACAATCGCCTGCAAGCTCGGATAATCCGCGCTGTGTACCTTTGCTTCCGCGAGCGGAGCATGAGGTCCCGCTTCGTTCGAAAAGATCGCCAAGTCCGTCTTGGTGCCGCCGATATCTCCTGCCACTAACATATCTATCCTCCGACTGAACTCTTACACTCTTGCGTAGCGCTCGCTATTCGGTTTCGATCCACTGAGGCCGTAGTACAGGATGTACAGGTAGCAAAGCACCGGCAAGATGAAGGCATGGTGAAGTCCCACATGGTCGGCAATAACGCCTTGGATGACGGGCAGAATTGCCCCGCCTACGATGGCCATATTCAAAAGCCCGGAACCGTTCCCGGTCAAAGGCCCAAGTTCCGCCACTCCCAAGCTGAAAATAGTCGGGAACATGATCGAATTGAAAAGCCCGACGGCTAGAATCGTCCACATCGCTGTGTGGCCACCCAAAAGCATGGAAGAGGCAACAAGGATGACGGCCACAGTCGCGCACAGCGCGAGCAAGGATCCGGGCCTGAACCGCCGCAGAAGTGGTGCGCCGAGAAAGCGCCCGATCATGGCGCCACCCCAGTAGAACGAAACAAACCCTGCTGCGGTTTTGGCCGAGAGGTTTGCAATCTCGGGCAAACCGAAATAGTTCACCAGGAAGCTTCCGATGGAGACCTCTGCGCCCACATAAGCGAATATCCCAAGCGCACCCAGGAAAAGATTGCGATGTTTCCAGATCGAATCGTCGACGTTCTGTCCCGCGCTCCGCGCCGCGGTGTCGATCTTCGGCAGCTGGAACGTGCCGATCACAACCGCCAGCAACACCAGCGCCACCCCGATCACGGTATATGGCATCTTGACCGACGCTGCCTCATGCACGCGGTACGCCTGAAGAGCTTGTGGCGCGAGCTGCCGTATCTGTTCCATGGCCAGTGGCGCCGCACTCAAAATAAGCAGGCCTCCGATTTTCGGGGCGATCGTGGTGCCAAGCGAATTGAAAGCCTGCGTGAGATCCAGCCGGCTCGAGGCCGTTTGAGGCTTCCCCAAAAGAGTCACATATGGATTGGCCGCGACTTGAAGACCGGTTATGCCTGCGGCAAGAATCAGGAGCGCGGTCAGGAACAGCGGGTACGAAGCAGCAGATGCCGCAGGTAAGAACAGGAATGCTCCAAAAGCCATGGTGAGCAAGCCAACCACCATGGTCCGCTGGTAGCCGATCGCGTTCACAACCTTCGACCAGGGAATTGAGAATAGAAAGTAGGCCGAAAAGAAGGCAAACTGGATCAGCATGACCCGCGCATAACTCAGGTCAAAGATCGACTTCAAATGGGGTACAAGAATGTCATTCAGGCAGGTCAGAAATCCCCACATGAAGAACAGCGTGGTAACGACAGCCAGTGGACGCGAGTAGTTTGGCGTAACTGAAGCTGCTACCAGACTCGGTGCGGGTCTGGACTCTGCTGTAAGTTCTCGAGTTGCCATTTCGATTTTCCTCGTTTTCCAAAACGTCTGTCGTTGTTTACGTTGCTTGGCTATAAGTGCTCATAGGAGCGGCCGCTACCACCAATGTTCGGCCTGGACGCCGTAAGTCAGTCCATTTGTTCTGTTCAGATATGGAGTTCCACCCACCAGGCCGCGGAATCCGTCCGACCAATTTGCATAGGTCAGGAACGCGCGCAGCACCGGCCGACTGAAGAATTTCCTTCCCGCTCCGATTTGTGGCGCGATCGTGTACTTACGCAGCCAGCCGTCGTATTGACCGGGACTGTGCGTGTGATCGAATCCTGCCTCGAACGCTACCGAGATATGGTCGGTGAAGAACACTTCCGGTCGTGCGCCAAACGACACCCACTGATTCCAGTCATGCTGCGGATTTCCGTCCTTGCTGCGCTGGTAAACAAAGATTGGCATGATGGCGAACCTGTCGTTTGCCTGATAGACCACCTGTTCCGTGATCAAGAGATTTTTCGCGCTATTAAGGTATGGAGTCGGATTATCGATATTCGAGCTGAAGTTGCTGGCCGCTCCGGTCCCGTACTGGATGGAAAACGAGTGATAGCCGCCGTGCCACTCCAGCCGCTGATGGCGCAGTCCAAATGCGTAGCCATCCGTGCTGGGCACCGTGCCGGCTGGTGTGTTACCGCCCTTCGAGGTTGCGTAGTCGAACCAGCCGCTCCAGAGGCCGGCGGGTCCCTTCAGGTCATAGAAACGCACGTCAATGTTGCTCTTTGCCAGGTTGCCATTTGAGGTGACAATGTCAGGCCGCGCTCCGGAAAGAAATGCCACCGCCATCTTGCCAATTCTGAGATCGATGTCTTCGACGCCCCCGCCGTAGCCGCTCATATCCAGCGGATAGAAGTCGTCGATGTCAATGTGCTGCCGGCGGTAATATCTTTCGCCAGCCCAGAACTTTGCGTTCGGCTGGCTCTCTAGGACGTTGCCCGCTTGAACAAAGGCTTCACGGAAGCGATACTGATCGTTCCCAGTGCCATTGGCAAAATTTGCATAATTGGCTGAGTTTGTGGTGTTGGCCTCTACCATGAACTCGCTTCTGATCCACGCCTTATCGGAATTGTGCTCCGGGTTTACCCAGTTGTTGACAAAGATCAATTCCGCATAGGTTTCCGCTTCATTTCCCAAACGGAATTTCGCGCCCGCCCCAGGCGCCTCGAATGCAACCTGTTGCCCGCCCGCGCTGTTTAAACCGTAACCGGAGCGAAAATATCCATGGAACTCAAAGGTGCCGAGCTGTTGCTGCAGCTTTTCGATCTTCTGATCGGCATCTCTCAGTAGGTCATAGGTCGGTTCGGAAGCCAACTGGCCTTGAAACTTTGCCCCAACCTGATCGGACTGTCCGAGGACGGATTGCGTTGTTTTCTCGGCGGCCAGCCCCGCCGCGGAGACTGTATTCTCCTTTGTTTTTTGCTGGACTTCTTTCTCGTCTTTGATCTGCTGCTCCAGGGCGGCGATGCGCTGCTCGAGGTCGTGCGTGGTCGTGTCGTACTGCTGTTTCAGTTCCTGCAGTTGCTCCTGGAGTCGGTCAGATTGCTGACCGCTTGCGCTCAGCCCCGCAAAAGAAACCATTGCGGCACAACCGGCAAGCCACCTGAGCGGCCGCTTCCACTGACTACATGACTCGGCAATCATGCTTGTTGCTTTGCTCCTGCCTGCCACATGTTGTTCACGATCTTGCGAAGAACTCATTTCATGACACGGCATTCTCGTCAAAGCATGTGCGTTTCCACTACCGGTGCGCAGCGCACTGCCCGCCCCACGTATTGATAACTCGGACGCTTATGCGTCTTGTAGTGTGCGAGCCCACTCGCAATGACAGCTGAGATGCCGGTCGCGGGGTTGGCAGAAGATTGACAGATGACAAACACTAATCTCAGTCCGAAAGGCTAGACATCTCTTTGCGTCACGCGCGCCGCCAATTCTCTGAGTTGCAATGGTCAGTGCTTTGAGAAGTGGAGGTTGAAGTGCTCGCTCGTTGTCGCGCCTCGCCTCATATGCAGTCGTATGGTTGCGAGATTGGAGGGGCCCGTGCAACTTGGAGATGGCGTTCGCACAACCCTGCCGGTCTCAAGCATCCTGCTTGGCTTCCTGTTCGCGGGCTTTTGGTGGACCCTGAACCGGGAGCTCACCTTTAAGCCGGAAGACAGGCATTTCAAGCTAGGCATCGGACTCCAGTTGGTCGGCATGGCAATGCTGGCGGTCTTTGGAGTGGTGCTGCCCATGCGGGCGATCGCGTATGCGAACCCGCAGCTGCTTCTTGACTACCGAGGAGTAGTCCTGGCGCTGATCGTCATCTTCGGATACATGCTGACAGACCTCGGCCACTACGGTGTATTCAAGTGGCCGAAATACGAAACTCGACCGGAGAAGTTCCTGTTCGCAGCTACTCTGCTAGCGGTCCTCGCATTGATCGTGAAGTGGTATTTCTTCTGAACTGATCTTTTCACCCGATTCTTCAGGGCCTGCGATGGCGCCTCTTCACGGACAACTGCGCGAGTGAGCGAGTTAAACTTGCGTTCACAGACGCGAGGTCCTGAGAAGATAGTTGTTCCTGCAGCCGCGCCGCGGCCCGTTGACGCGCTTCCTCGGCCTTTGCCTCGTCGATATTCTCGGCCCGCACCGCCATATCCGTTAGGATGGCCAGACGGTCGTTGGTGATTTCAACGAGTCCTTCCCCAACCGCAAGGAAATCATCGCGGCCCTCCTTTTGCACCACCATTTCCCCCGGCACCAGTTGCGTCATCAGCCGGACGTGTTGCGGGTAAATTCCCATCTGGCCCTCCACGCCCTGCAACGTGACCATCTCCACGTCTTCGGAGTAAACCATGGCCTCCGGCGTTACAATCTCGAGCTTTAGAGTGTTAGCCATAAATTCCCGTGTTCGATTGCGGCATCGAGCCGGCTTCACCCCTGCTTAATTTCCTCAATCGGGCCCTTCATGTAAAAGTTCGCTTCCGGTACGTCGTCGTGTTTTCCTTCCAGGATCTCCTTGAAGCCGCGGACGGTATCGGCCACGGGAACCTGTTTGCCTTCGCGCCCGGTGAATACCTGCGCCACGCTAAACGGCTGGCTCAAGAAGCGCTGAATCTTGCGCGCGCGGAATACAGTTAACTTGTCTTCGGGCGAAAGCTCATCCATACCCAGAATGGCGATGATGTCCTGCAGGTCTTTGTAGCGTTGAAGCACCTTCTGTACTCCACCGGCAACTTCATAGTGCTCCTGGCCTACGATCTCCGGCGCCAGCGCGCGGGAGGTTGAGGCCAGAGGGTCGACGGCGGGATAGATACCCAACTCGGCAATCGCGCGATCGAGAACGATGGTCGCATCTAGGTGCGCGAAGGTTGTGGCAGGCGCCGGGTCAGTCAGGTCATCAGCCGGAACATATACGGCCTGGAAGGACGTGATCGAGCCCTTCTTTGTGGAGGTGATCCGTTCCTGAAGGGCACCCATCTCGGCCGCAAGCGTCGGCTGGTAACCGACAGCGCTGGCCGTGCGACCGAGCAGAGCCGAGACCTCGGAACCGGCTTGCGAAAACCGGAAGATGTTGTCGATGAAGAGCAACACATCCTGGTTCTTCTCGTCGCGGAAGTATTCTGTGATGGCGAGCCCAGAAAGAGCCACGCGCAAACGAGCTCCTGGAGGTTCGTTCATCTGGCCATACACCAACGCGATTTTTGATGCGCCCAGGTTGTCCTGCTTGATGACCCCGGCCTCCGACATTTCGTGGTAGAGATCGTTCCCTTCCCGGGTGCGTTCGCCCACTCCGGCGAACACCGACACGCCGCCGTGGAGTTTCGCGATGTTGTTAATCAACTCCATGATCACGACTGTCTTGCCCACTCCGGCGCCGCCGAACGCGCCGACTTTGCCGCCTTTCAGGAACGGGCAGATTAAGTCGATCACTTTGATGCCGGTCGCGAGCACTTGCGGAGAAGTCGATTGATCCTCCAACGACGGCGGCTTGCGATGGATGGGATAGTATTTCTCGGCCTGAACCGGTCCTCGTTCATCCACCGGGTGGCCCGTTACATCAAAGATCCGTCCTAAGACACCGTCGCCGACGGGCATGGTGATGGGCTCGCCCTTGTCTGTCACCTCGAAGCCGCGTTTGAGGCCCTCGGTGCCAGCCATGGCGATGGATCGAACTAATCTGTCTCCGAGGTGCTGCTGCACTTCGAGCGTCACCTTCGCAGCCTGGTCCTTAATCTTGAACTCGACAGTCAAGGCGTGGTAGATCCCCGGCAGCGTTTCCGGAAACTCCACGTCGACCACGGGACCGCTCACTTTTACGATCTTGCCTTTATTCATATTCTTCATTCCCAGTTCACAACGACCAATACCTTTCGCTCACTCCGTCTGGCCACCAGCGATTTCCAGCAATTCTTTCGTAATATTGCCCTGCCGTTGCTTGTTGTATTCGAGTGACAAATCGTGGATCAGGTGGTCGGCGCTATCCGTGGCGTTTTTCATCGACACCATGCGGGCACTCTGCTCGCTAGCCTTGGCATCCAGCAACACCTGATGAATATATAGATTGAGATAGTGTGAGAGCAGATAGGCGAGTACCGTCTCCGGATCGGGCTCAAACAGCGACTCGCTGTCTTCTGCTCTCAGTTCCTCTTCGGATTCCATGCCCGGAATCTTCAACTCTGTAATTGCACCCACGGGAAGGTAGTCCAGTGCAATTGGATCCTGCGTGAGCGTGTTCACAAAGCGGGTAGCTACGACCTGCACCTGGTCCACTTCCTTCTTTAGAAAGAGGTCTCGGGCGCAGGCTGCAATCGCAGCCGAATCGGAAAAGCGAGGAGAGTTGGCATATTCGAATTTCGCGGCCAGTTGACGTCCGGTTCGAGCGACGAATTGCGCCGCTTTGCGTCCGGCTGTGATGAAGATTGTCGATTGAGGATCAAACCGGGAAGCCACACGGAACACATTGCCGTTGAGTGCCCCACACAGGCCCTTATCAGCGGCAATGAGAATCACGGCTCTCTTGCGAACATCACGCTTTTCCAGCAATGGATGGCTGAACTCGCCCATCCGGGTCGTCGCTTCCCGCTGAATTCGATACAAGAGGTATGCAAAGGGGCGGCCAGCCACCGCGGACTGCTGCGCTTTACGCATTTTCGACGCCGCCACCATCTGCATCGCTTTCGTGATCTGTGCAGTGCTACTGACAGACCGGATGCGTCGGCGTAAGTCGCGGATACTGTGCATAAGTCGAAGTCCCAGAAGCTACTGAGGCGCTCATTTCCAGGTCTGTTTGAACTCCTCCGCCGCAGCCTTCAAGTCGGTTACGACGGCACTGCTGACCGCTTTTTCAGTTTCGATTTTCCGGATTAATTCGATCTTGCGGGTGGTCAGAAACTCCGTCAGCTTTGCCTGGAAATCCTTGATTCGACCGACCGGAACATCGTTCACGTAGCCGTTCTGCGCAACCCAGAGAACTGCCACCTGTACCTCGACCGGGATCGGGCTGTATTGCGGCTGTTTGAATATTTCGATGATGCGTTTGCCCGCGTCGATCTTGGCCTGAGTCTTGGCATCCAACTCCGAGCCAAATTGTGCAAATGCCGCCAACTCGCGAAATTGCGCGAGATCGCCCTTGAGTTGCCCCGCAACCTGCTTCATCGATTTGAGTTGCGCCGCGGAACCAACGCGCGACACCGACAGGCCGACCGAAATCGCTGGGCGGACGCCCTGGTAGAACAAGTCCGTTTCCAAATAGATCTGTCCGTCTGTAATCGAGATGACGTTGGTCGGAATATAAGCGGATACGTCGCCCGCCTGCGTCTCAATAATTGGCAGAGCCGTCAACGATCCGTTGCCATACTTTTCGCCGACGCGCGCAGCTCGTTCGAGCAAGCGGCTATGGAGATAGAACACATCGCCCGGATACGCCTCACGGCCTGACGGACGCTTCAATATCAGCGAGACCTGCCGGTAAGCCACCGCATGCTTCGACAAATCGTCAAAGACAATCAGCGCGTCCATGCCATTGTCCATGAACCACTCGCCCATCGCCGCTCCTGCGAACGGAGCTAAGTACTGATTGGTCGCCGAATCGGCAGCCGGAGAAGCAACGATGATGGTGTAGGGCATCGCCCCGGCTTGTTCGAGCACCGCAATCGTCCGCGCAATGCTCGACTGCTTCTGGCCAACCGCGACGTAAATGCAGTAGAGCGGACGGTAATTCTTGTCGCCAGCCGCCTCAGCCGCCTGGTTGAGACGCGCCTGGCTGATGATGGTATCGACACAGATGGTCGTCTTGCCTGTCGAACGGTCACCGATAATCAATTGGCGCTGACCGCGCCCGATGGGGACCATCGCGTCAATCGCCATGATGCCTGTTTGTACCGGCTGACTGACGGGCTGACGCCGGATGATCCCGGGAGCCATTTTCTCGACTGGATATGCGACATCGCTCTCGATGGGACCCTTGCCATCCACGGGTTCTCCCAACATATTCACAACGCGCCCCAGGAGTCCCTTGCCCACTGGCACCTGCAGCAGCTTGCCGGTGCAGCGCACTTCGTCCCCCTCCTCAAGTTGGGTGTAGTCTCCCAGAACCACCACGCCGACTTCGGTTTCGTCGAGATCCAACGCCAGACCGGTGACACCGTGGCCAAGATCCAGCATCTCGTTCAGCATTGCATCGCTAAGGCCTTCAACTCGGGCGACACCGTCGCCGACCTCGCGAATGATACCCACGTTCTGTCTGGCAGCTGTGGCTTTCGCGCCTGCAATTTGCTCTTCAATTTCCTGTAAGAGGTCAGCCATGTTTCCCTTCGCTTCGGTCGATCCAAGTCAGCTGCAATTTCTTTAAGACCAGTACATCCCCTGTCACAAACTCTTCTGCAGCACGCCCAATCCAGCTCGCACGCTGCCGTCATAGACATCACTGCTTACCCGGATGCACATTCCACCGATCAACGCCGGATTGAGCACGAACGAGGTGCTGATGCCTGGTCCATACAAGCGCTCGAGATTCGATAACACGCTTGCTTGGAGGGCAACCGGCAAAGACGCGGCGCTCGCAACTTCGGCCGTGTGCCGCAATCGCTCCAGTCTCAGTAAGCGCCGGAAGTAGGCTAGCAACGCGAGACGGCCGCGGCGTTTGGCTTCGAGGACTTTTCGCACCGCTTCGCGAACCCGCGCCTCATCCAGCGCTCCTCTGACCATGCAAGAACGGAACAGCTGCTTGGCTTCCCGCTCGATTTGTTTAGCCTTCATCATTTTCGGTTCGCCTCGTGTTCATGCCGTCAACTGCCGGGCGGTTTCTTCGGCTAATCGTTGCTGATCTTCCGGCGTCAGAATTTTGCCGGTGACTTTGGCAGTCGCGTCGACGAGCAGCCGACCGAACTCCTTCTTGAGTTCCGCCAGCATGCGCCTACGTTCCTGTGCCGACGCTTCTCGCGCCTTCACCATTACTTCGGCCGCGGCGGCGATGGCTTTCTGGGTTTCCTGCTCTTGTACGCGAGCCGCAGCGGCGCGAGCTTCTTCGATCAGTTTGTTCGCCTGAACGTCGGCCGCGTCGAGCATTTCCTTACGCCGCTCCTCGGTTCGGGACAACTCTGCCTTGATCTGCTCGGCGTTTGCCTTCCCTTGTGCGATTTGTTGCCTCCGCTCCTCCAGGATTTTGAGAACCGGTTTGTAGGCCAATCGTTGGAGAAGAACACAGACGATACAGAAGCTGATCATCTGCGCCACCAGATGAGTCCAGTCCACACCAAATGTCCTGGCGATCTCTTCGATCTGTCCGCTGCCGCCCGCAGTTACCAGCATTGCCACAGCATGCATAGTCCCACTCTCCATCTCCCGCGGGACGCGTTGCCGTGCCTACCCGGCGCCCCGAATTTCTCTTCCTGATGCTTACTTGACCAGAAAGAGGGTGTAGAAAACGATCGCTTCCGCGAAGGCAATGGCCAGAATCGACTGGACCAGAACCTTCGTAGATGCCACCGGGTTGCGCCCCACCGCATCCGAAGCTTTCATCCCGATAATGCCAACGGCAATGGCCGCTCCGAATGCCGCAAGACCTACGTGCAGATTTCCCGTCATATGACTTCCCCTTTTTTTGTCGCCGACTCGTTCGGTGCGATAAGTCGTGTTGGCGAAATGTACTAATCGATCGCGTGTGCCGCCGCCGGCTCCTCTTCGTGCTGGCAAATCAGCAGGGTGAAGACAGCGGTCAGCAACATGAACACCAGAGCCTGAACCAGGCCCACCAGCAACTCCAGAAAATAGAACGGAATCGGCAACAACCAGCCAAGTTTGGGAACCAGCGTGGACATGGCCTCCAGCATGTTTTCCCCCGCGAACACGTTGCCGTAAAGACGAAAACTCAGCGAGACAGGCCGGAACAGGATCGAGATAATTTCCAGGCAGCCGGAGGCGAAGAACACGACCACCATCACGACCTTCATCAATCCGTCTGCGTCGCCTTTGGGCGCGAAAAGTTCCTCGAGAAATCCAACCGCGCCGTCCTCTTGCAGGGCCCAGATAATCCAGCAGGCAAAAAAGACCAGAGCCATCGCCAGCGTCAGGTTGACATCGGCGTTGGCGCCTCGGAACAACGGCTGATCGATCTTGAACCCATGCGCGCCCTGGTGTCCCCAGCCAATGGTGCCCACGCCCGGTATCAGTCCCATCCAATTCGCAGAGAGAATAAAAATGAAAATGCTCGCAAAGAACCAAAACGTTCGTTCCACCAGGTGCGAACCGATGATGCCTTCCAGAAATGTGTAGAGCCCTTCTACCAGCCATTCCCAGAAATTCTGGATCCCTTGCGGGATTGGCTTCATGTGCCGCGTGGCAAATTGTGCAAACAAGATGAGGCCAACGGCAACGATCCAAGTGACGACCATCGAATTCGTAATCGGGAAGCCAAATGGCCTGGCAATCTCTACTGCCTTTTGCGAAAGACCCGGTTCATCCTGCTCGGGCGCCATAGCGCTTGGTCCTGCTGATCCGACGGCGACGGCCGATATTGCGGATCTACTTGTCAGCTTCACGTCCAAGGCAAATGCGCACGTGGCGGCCAGGCACAGGAACACGGACGCTAAGAAGAGCGCGCTGAGCGGGCTTCGACCCAGACCTCGCAATCTCGTCAGCATCCGGTCATTCCCTGAGTCCGCACAGTCCCTCGCGTTTTGATAGTCCACTGCAACTTAGATCTAAGCAGCTAGGATTCCAATCCAAGAACGATTGCCGGAGTCGAATGCATATCCACCAGACAGAGGAAGTTAACTGTCCTCGGTGGCGTGAGATGTACTTCGCCGCGCTTGCGGCGAGCGTGGCTGATGACAGCAATTTTGGCAGCTGACCGGCACGTTACCAATGCCCCGCCAAGGGATTGGGAAGCGCTCCGTTGGGGTAGAGGATCAATTGCACTCGGCGACGTCGAAGAGACCGGCTAGCGGATCGCAGGGTTGAAAAGGCTGCTTCGATTTACTTCAGTGAGGCATCCCAGGACCCGCAATCTGTGGCAGAGATCTCAGCAACTGGCTCACGCCGTTCCACACAATTTGCACGCCTATGCACACCAGGAGGAACGACGAGAGCTTTACAATCACGTTCATTCCGGTCGGCCCCATAACTGCGGCTAACCGGTCCGCAAACGCATAGCACAGATAGATAGATGCTGCTAAAAAGGCAGAGCCGATTGCAGCCGCCAGAATCGCCAGCAGACCGGCCCCGATGTGATGCGGTTCGTTTGCCCCCAGCGTGATGGCAATCGAGATTGAGCCGGGGCCGATCGTCAGGGGCAGGGTTAACGGGTAAAACGCATCGCGCAGGACATCCATACTGCTCACGGTCCGCCCGACCGCGTCGCGATCAGTTTCATCTTTCTTCTTCAACAACGCCCAACCCGCGGCGACTACGATCAGGCCTCCGCCGACCTGCACCACCGGCAGAGAAATCCCAAAGAAAGAAAGCACGTGCGATCCAATGGCGAAGGACGCTACCAGCAAGATAAAGCTGTTGATCGCTATGCGACGGGATAGCAGCTTCCGCGTTTTCGTGTCGTAATTGAGTGTGAGAGAAAGAAACACCGGGCTCCCGCCGATCGGATCCACGATCGGAAAGAGAGCGCTCGCCACCAGGAGAATGCTCTGCGCGAATTGAAGCACAGCGTCGTCCTCCGAGGGAAGCCCGGCTGACAATTGCGCCCCTTGCTTCCCGACAGTTTGGGACTCCGACCCTAGACTTGAGGCACCGTCGCCTGCTCAAGATCGGTACCTTCCATCGTCAACTGCGGACCGATTGCCGCAATCGAGCGTCTTGAACGATCCGTCAGTTCCTTCAACCATTCAAAGGCAGGGAGCGACAGCATATCTCCATGGCAGCGCCAACTCCAGTTTCCGTCGGCGCGGCCGGGCACATTCATCCGACTCCCGGCGCCGAGGTTGAGCAGATCCTGCAGCGGAACAATCGCCAGTGCCGCCTGCGATGACCAAGCCAAATCCATGAGTGCTGGAGCAGCTTCCGCATTTCCGCCCGGCGCGCGTTTCAGATAACTCCAGAAGTCCTGCCGCTGGTAGTCGGGCAACTCCTCGTACCACTCTCGGGTCGGAGCATTATCATGCGTGCCCGTGTATACGACCGTGTTGGAAACAAAGTTGTGCGGCAGATACGGGTTATCGGAATGGCCGTCGAAGGCAAACTGCAAAACCCTGGTCCCAGGAATTTGAAATTGGTCGCGTAGTGCGTATACGTCCGGAGTAATAAGACCGAGATCCTCGGCGATGAACGGCAGACCGCCCAGCTCCTTGTGTACCGCGTCAAAGAAGCCGGCGCCGGGTCCCGAGACCCACTGCCCGGACTGAGCCGTCGGTGCGCCTGCCGGAACGTGCCATGCGGCCGCAAACCCGCGGAAGTGATCCAGGCGAATCGCATCCACGTGAGCCAGCAAGGCACGCAGGCGATCGATTGACCAGCGATAGCCGGTTGCGCGCAGAGCATCCCAGTTGTAGACGGGATTGCCCCACAACTGTCCCTGGGCGCTGAAATAGTCGGGTGGAACGCCGCCGACGAAGCGTGGCTGCTTTTGTTCGTCGAGCAGGAATAATTCTGGGTTCGCCCAGACATCGCTGGAATCGGGCGAAACAAAGAAGGGCAGATCGCCAATCAAGCGCACACCTCTGGAATTCGCGTGCTGCTTAAGTTGATCGCTCTGCCGGAAAAGCAGGAATTGCGCAAAGCGGACCTGGTCAACCTGATCGGCCAACTCTCGGCGTGCACTCGCCAGAGCGCCTTCGTTGCGCTGCACCACTTCTGTCGGCCACTCGAGGTAATATGCGCCGTTGTATTTGGCCTTCAGCGCCCCGAATAGCGCATAGTCCTCCAGCCAATGTTCCTGCTGAACGCGGAATTCATCGTAGGCCGGCCGCAGATCCTTGCGCTCTCCGGCCTTAAAGTTCGTCCACGCCGTTTCCAGCAGACGGTTCTTGAATGGGATAACAGTTTCGTAATCGACGATATCGCACGGAAAGCGACCGTCACAATCCGTAGCCCTGAGCAGCCCGTCCAAGATCAGGCTGCCGGGACTGATCAGCATTGTATTTCCGGCAAACGAGGACATCGGCTGATACGGAGAATTCCCGTAACCCGTCGGACCGAGCGGCAGCGACTGCCACCATCTCTGGCCAGCATCATGGAGACGTTCCACCCATGAGTAAGCAGCCGATCCCAGATCACCAATGCCATACGGCGACGGCAGAGACGTAACATGCAGTAACAAGCCCGAAGCACGGTAATCCGCCACGAATGGAGGACCACTCGCGGAGCCGCCGGTACCGCTCATTGCCCAGCCCCGGAGCCCAGTGCATTGGTCACCATTTTCTGTGCTTCACGGAGGATGGCCTTCAGATGTGACTCGCTCTTAAAGCTCTCCGCGTAGATCTTGTAGATGTTCTCCGTGCCGGAGGGCCGGGCCGCGAACCAGCCGCTGTCTGCTAAGACTTTCAGTCCGCCAAGCGGAGCCTGATTACCCGGGGCTTTCGTCAGCTTGGCGGTGATCGGTTCGCCCACCAGTTCCGACTCCCGGACTGCATCCGGAGAGAGCTGCTGCAATTTCGCCTTCTGTTCCGGCGTGGCCGGGGCGTCGATACGCGCGTAGTAAGGTGTGCCGAATTCCGCGGTTAGTTCGCGGTAATGCTCGCCAGGATCCTTCCCTGTGCGGGCGGTAATCTCGGCGGCCAGCAGGTCCATGATTGGGCCATCCTTGTCCGTCGTCCACACGGTACCGTCCAGGCGGAGAAAACTTGCCCCCGCGCTTTCTTCGCCGCCGAAACAGAATGAGCCGTCCACCAGCCCTGACACAAACCATTTGAAGCCTACCGGCACTTCACGCAGCTTGCGTCCGAGCTTGTCAACAACGCGGTCGATCATGCTGCTGCTTACCAGAGTCTTCCCCACAGCCGAATCGTGACGCCACTTCGGACGGTGCGTGAGCAGATATTGAATCGCCACTGAGAGGTAATGGTTCGGATTCATTAAACCCGCGGTGGGCGTGACAATCCCGTGCCGGTCGGAATCGGGATCATTGGCGAAAGCCACCTGGTACTGATCTTTTAGCCCAACCAATCGCGCCATTGCATACGGACTGGAACAGTCCATGCGGATCTTGCCGTCGTGGTCCACCGTCATGAATGAAAAGGTCGGGTCGATGATTGGATTGACAACAGCGACGTCCAGTCCGTAAATCGAGTTGATCGGCTCCCAGTACGGCCGCGCCGCGCCGCCCAAAGGATCGACACCGAGCTTGAGCTTGGCGCCGCGAATGGCGTCGATGTCCACGACGTTCTTGAGATCGCGCACGTAGGGTAGGACGAAGTCCTCCTGGTGCGTGCTTGCGGCTCGAATCGCTCTATCGTAGGGGATGCGCTTTACCTCTCTGTTTCCTGACCGCAATAACTCATTCGCGCGATTTTGCACCCACCCTGTTACGTCCGTGTTCGCCGGCCCGCCGTTTGGCGGGTTGTACTTGAAGCCTCCGTCCTCGGGCGGATTGTGGGATGGCGTAATGACGATGCCATCCGCAAGATGGTCTTTGCGAACGCGGTTGTAGACGAGAATCGCTCGGGAGATAACGGGCGTCGGCGTTACACCATCGTTCTCCTGGATGATGGTCTCAGCGCCATTTGCCGCCAGCACTTCGAGTGCAGTGCGCTGCGCCGGGGCGGAAAGGGCATGCGTATCCTTCCCCATGTATAAAGGACCGTCGATCCCTTGCCCCTTGCGGTACTCGCAGATGGTCTGCGTAATCGCCAGTATGTGCGCTTCATTGAAAGCACCGTGCAGCGAAGACCCACGGTGTCCGCTCGTGCCAAACGCGACGAGTTGATTGCGGTCGCCCACGTCGGGCTTGCGATCGAAGTACTCTTTCTCCAAACGCGCTACGTCAACCAGCAGTTCCTTCGGCGCTGGCTTGCCGGCCAACGGCGAAATTGCTGGGCCATCGGCCCCGGACTGTTTGCCTAAGGTATGGGGCATGGCTCCGCCTTCCAGATTTCCGTTGCATATTCGTGAATCGTACGGTCGCTCGAAAACTTGCCGGAGCTGGCCACGTTGAGGATTGCCTTCTGCGCCCAGGCGCCGGGGTCGCGATACAGTGCCCCGAGACGTTCCTGCGCTTGGCCGTATGAGGTCAGGTCCGCCAGGTGCATATAGCGATCGCCGAAGAGCAGCAGTGTATCGTGCAGCGGAGCGAATATTCCCGGTTCGTAACGGCTGAAGTAATCGGAGAAGATAAGGTCCAGTGCCGCCCGAGTCTCCGGTTCGTGCTCATAGTGCCAGTTCGGACTGTACCAGGAACGGCTGTTCTCGACTTGTTCGACAGTCAGTCCAAACAGGAACATGTTTTCTTCCCCAGTCTCCTCTGCCATCTCGATGGTCGCACCATCCCGCGTGCCGACAGTCAGAGCACCATTCATCATGAACTTCATGTTGCTGGTTCCGCTGGCCTCATAACCGGCAGTCGAAATCTGATTGGAGACATCGCTCGCCGGAATCAGTCGTTCCGCCAGCGAAACATTGTACTCAGGGAGAAAAACGACCTTGATTCGCCCACGCACCACAGGATCGCCGTCAATCGTGCCTGCCAGGTTGTTGATGAATTTTATGATCAGTTTCGCCAGGCGATAGGCTGGTGCCGCTTTACCGGCGAAGAAGAATGTGCGCGGCACCATCTCCATATCGGGATTTTCCCGCAGCCGGTTATAAACAACGACGATCCGCAGGGCGTTCAGCAGTTGGCGTTTGTATTCGTGAATGCGCTTGATTTGGCAGTCGAAAATCGTGTCCGGGTCCACGATCTGCCCTGACGTTGCGTTGAGCCAGTCGGCAAAGCGTACCTTGGCCTCCCGTTTTGACTTGAGAAAAAGGTCGCGAGCGCTCGCGTCCTGAGCGAATGGCTTCAACTCGTTGAGTTGGCCTAGGTCAGTAATCCAACGATCACCGATGACTTGCGTGATTGCACCAGCCAGCGCAGGATTGGCTTCCAGCAGCCAGCGCCGCGGTGTCACTCCATTCGTTTTGTTGCTGAAGCGTTCCGGAAACATCTCCGCCAGATCCTTGACTGTCATCGTCCGCAGTAGCTTCGAGTGGACGGCGGCGACTCCATTGGTGCTGTGCGTGCCTACGATAGCGAGGTTGGCCATGCGAATCTTGCGCGAAGGCTTTTCTTCCACGAGACTAACGCGCTCGACGCGCCCCTCGTCGCCGGGGAAGCGAAGACGCACTTCGTCGAGCAAACGCCGATTAATTTCGTAAATGATTTCCAGATGCCGGGGGAGTAGCACCTCGAACCAGGCAGCCGGCCATTTCTCAAGGGCCTCAGGCAGTAACGTGTGATTAGTATAGGCGAGAGTCTTTTTCGTCAGATCCCATGCCTGGTCCCACCCAAGGTGCGCATCATCCAGCAAGATGCGCATCAATTCCGCGACGGACATCGAGGGATGTGTATCGTTAAGTTGGATCGCGACCTTCTCCGGAAGTTGGTTCCAGTCGGTGTTGTGGCGCTGAAAGCGGCGAATCAGGTCGGCCAGCGAGCAGGCAACCAGGAAATATTCCTGTACAAAACGCAACCCCTGCCCCACGGTCGTGGAGTCATCAGGATACAGTACGCGGGTTAGCGATTCTGCTTCGAGAGTCTGGCCGAGCGCGCCTACGAAATCTCCGGTGCCGAATTCCTCGAAGTCGAAGTAGTCGGGCGCTGCCGCGGCCCAGAGCCGGAGAGTATTAATCGTCTTTCCTCCGTAGCCCACAATCGGGCGATCAAAAGGTATGCCGATCAGGCTCGACGGCCGTCCGGGAATCACCTTAAAATTGCCTCCTCGCAGCACGAAAGAACAGTTCAGCTTCACTTCCACCTTCTCGTGCGGGCGAGCGATCTCCCAGGGATCGTCAGCGCGTAGCCAATTATCGGGGTTCTCTTGCTGCCAACCGTTCTTAAATGACTGCCGAAACATACCGTATTCGTAGCGTAGCCCATAACCTGTGGCGGGCAGTTGCAGAGTGGCCATCGAGTCGAGGAAACACGCCGCAAGACGGCCCAGGCCGCCGTTCCCGAGACCTGCATCCGGTTCCTGCTCGATCAATTCCAGCCAGTCAATTCCTTTTTCCTGAATCGCATGCTGGGCCACCGGATCAAGCAGGAGGTTCGTGATGTTGTTGGCCAGCGAACGGCCGAGGAGAAATTCTAGAGAGACGTAGTAAATACGCTTAGCGTTTTGCTGCTCATACGTAGTTTTCGTCAGCACCCAACGCTGCGCCAGGATGTCACGCACGGAATGGGCGATTGCCTCGAATTTCTCCCGGGCGCTCGCTACCTTCGGGTCAATCGCCCGATCAAAAACTAGATGCCGTTCATAGAATGCGTTTTCCGTCCCCACAAATGGAATCGGTCCGCACCCGTACCGACGGAGAAACTGCGAAACACTGGCTGAGTTTGTTGTCATCGGAACGACTTTTGCGGAGTTTGGGCGCACCACACTCTCTGTACTCATTCGATGTCCTTCTCGTCTGATTTATCTGTGAACGGTGTTGCCCACAATAGCCGCCAGCCCCTCGCCGGATAAGTGCGTCGACTCATTGACTACGTGGTGATCGTCATTCCAGAGTCGGATCACTGGCCGGGACAAATTGTGTTCATAACTGAGCGCGCTCAGGCTCGCCGGACTTAGAAGAAAATACCTTCCCCCAGTTCCCGGGCCCAAAGCCAGCCAACGCGCGGTCAACACGCGAATGAAGTGTCCGCTCGAAAACAGCAGTACATCCCCTCGGACGCTACGGACTCGCTCGACGACGCGATCCGCCCGTGCGCCGATTTGTTCTGGCGATTCTCCTCCTGGGGCGCCCTCGCGAAACAAATCCCAGTGGGGGTTCACTCGGAGAATTTCGGCCGAGGTCAGTGCTTCGTATTTTCCGTAGTCCCATTCCACCAGGTCGGGATCGCTGATGGCCCCCGCTCCAAATCCAGATAACTGACAGGTTCGCGCGGCACGCTGCAAGGGACTGGTAAACACTTTTGCAAATGTCATGCCCTTCAATCGTTCTCCAAGCCGCACGGCGTTGTGTTCGCCATCAAGTGTAAGAGGCAGATCGGTAAGTCCAGTATGCTGGCCAGAGTGAGTCCAAGCCGTATTCCCGTGCCGCGCTATATACACCACTGGAAGTGCGTCGCTCATGCTTTCTTTGCTCCTCTTGGACACCGGGCATTCGCAGTTCCACATGCTTGCCCGCCGAATGCCTAGTCCACACGTCCCCTTTCGCTCGGCGGCTGACCAGAAATTTGGCAGGTGACTGGCGCGAGCCCGACACAGAGCCGCCGTTCCGCACGCGTACTTCGATCGTTCAGCTTGCTGTACCGACTGGCGCGGCAGCGTGCAAGAGCTTCCAGCATTCCGCCGCAATGGCCCAGTCCTCCTCCGCCCGGATTACAAGGACACGAACCCAGGAATCTGCCGCAGCAATGTCGCAGTCGATGAACGGCCGCGCGTTCAGTTCGCGGTCAAGTTTGAGGCCGAGGAATTCCAATGTGCTGCACGCTGCCGCTCGCACTTCGGGGGAGTTCTCGCCCACTCCCGCGGTAAACACCAGAACGTCCATTCCTCCCAGCACGGCGGCCATAGTGCCGATCGCTGCCCGTAATCGGTGGATGTAGATGTCGAATGCCAACTTTGCTCTCTCGTGACCTCCTTGCATACCAGCCAGGATGTCGCGCATATCGCCCGAAAGACCCGAGATTCCCAGCAGCCCAGACTCCTGGTTCAGCACCTGGTCGATCTTTTGACCGTCAAGCTGGCCTTGACGCATCAGGAAAGTTAGAATGCCGGGATCTACCGAGCCCGACCGCGTTCCCATCATCAGGCCCTCTAAAGGAGTAAACCCCATCGTGGTATCAACGCTGCGGCCTCCCTGAATTGCCGTCACGGAGCATCCATTGCCTAGATGGCAAGTGACAACTCTTAGCGAATTCGTGTCCTTACTCAGCAGTTGAGCGGCGCGGCCGGCGCAATACTGATGATTGATCCCGTGGAATCCGTATCGCCGAATGCCCTTCTCGATCCACTCATATGGACCGGGATAAATCGCAGCCGACTCTGGCATTTGGCGATGAAATCCGGTATCGAAAACCGCAACCTGAGGAACCGCGCCAAGAACACTTCCGACGATTTCCACACCCTCGAGTTCGGCGCGAATATGCAGGGGCGCGAGAGGGGAGACGCGGGCAATCGCAGAGCGCACCTCAGGCGTGATGACCACGGGATCCTCGAAGTGGGGGCCGCCATGGACTACGCGATGCCCCACCGCGTCGATCTCGGAGACAGAAGCAATAGCGCGCGTCTTTCCGTCCCGCGCCGTGCGCAGCAAATGCCTGACAACTTCTTCACGTGAAGAGACCGCGAGTTGTTCTTTGAGAGTCGCCCCCGCAGCGTTCTTCGCCGCAATCGACGCGGTGTTGCCCCCAAACTCGATTTTCCCTTCCCACAGGCAACGCGGCGGATGATCCGGCAGAGTTCCGTCTATTTCGTAAATGCACGCCTTTTGGCTGCTGGAACCCGAATTGAGCACGAGGATCTTCATGTCTGGGCTGGATTTGGGCTTCTCCGTTTCTTGGCTATCTGGGGAGCAACCGGCCTACCAAACGCGAAAGTCTCGCAGAATATGGGGATATCCAGGAATGCATACCCTCCCGTCCTCGAAACGGTCGGTAAGTGACTGTCGAAAGCATGGCAAGTGACAAAATCGCCAACTGCCGCTGCGATCACCTGTGAGTTGGCAAGTGCTGTTCTGGTTTCTAGGCTAGCCAGCCCGCACCGTTAGTACTGGACATGGGGCACCGCATACCACTCGATAAGAGTTCGTCGAGAGAAAGCGATTGGTAAACCGGTGGGCCGCTGGCACGGTAAGCACGATCAAATCGGCGGCAGCGCGCTCCGCCTCGCGCAGGATCAGGTCGCTCTGAGTGCCGATCTCGGGTGGCAATTGCGGAAGGTTGGTTATATTCCTCCCCAAAGCGGTGTCCCTCAACTCAGAATCGCGCCACTCGAACTGGGACACTCTTGCGAGTACGCGTCCGGCATGTTCTTCGAACACATGGGCGACGCTAAGCCGGGAGCTGTACTTCCGCGCGAGCGAAAAGGCGTATGATTCCGCCAGCTTGGAATGCGCGGAGGCATCGTAGGCAAAGAGAATGCTCTCCGGTCCGAATTGCTCTAGCCTGTTTCGATCCGTGTACGGACCTACCACAAGCACCGGACAAGAAGCATGATCCACAACCGTTTCCGCGACTGATCCGAGCGCCAGCTTCTTCCAGCCGGTTCGGCCGTGCGTGCCCACGACGATCAAGCCAAGATCGAGGGCGTGGACCATATCCGGGAGGATGGTCGGCAGTTCTGCGACTTCCACTTGAAACTTGACATTGACATTCTTAGCCAGACCACTGCAGCGTAGGTCCGAATCCAGTCGTTGCATGTCGCGCCAGGCAGCCTCGCGGGCTGTCTGCGCTGCATCGGGCGCCCCCATGTTGTAGGGTGTGGGGTCGATGCAATGAAACAGGTGCAATGTGGCGGCGTACCTGGCCGCGATCCCGAGCGCATAATTAAGGGCCCTCGTCGAACTCTCTGAGAAATCGGTTGCCATCAGGATATTGCGAAGAGTCAGCGCATCAGCGCTGGTGGATGACGATTCGAGCAGTTCCATCCGTGAGATCGTCTCCTTCATATCTTCCTTGGAGCCAATTCAGACAGCAACGCTAATTGCCGCTAACCACGGCTCGTGCATGAGCCTCTTGCGAAGGCAGCGATACCTCTTTGTTTTGGGCGCCATTTACGACGTAATCCTGGTGGTCGATGGTCAGGACCTTCTTGCCGTACAGTCGGACTTGCACAAACGTCTCGTCTCTTTGTGGTAGCCAGAATCCGCCAATCCTCTGGTACTGCCGCACGAAGTCGGCTCGCTCAATCCAGAACGAGAGCTTCTTGGCGGGATGGCCTTCGATCCGGACCACCGCGTAGTCGTCGACATCAATCCAAAGTTTGCCTTCAAACAGGTACTTGTCTTTTCGTTTCGGCGTCGCTTGCAAGACAAAACAGTGGTAGGGTCCCACCTGTTGTTCGCCCAGCAAAGCAGCGCTGTAGTTGTCAGGGGTGATGGCGCTGTCGTGATGCTCCTTGCCGGCGGCGGTTTCGATCTCGCTGGCAATGAGCGGATTCAACGCCAGATGACGAATGAGTCCAGACCCCATTTCGGATGTAACGACAAATGTTTTCTTATCGGGTGCGCGGAACTCCATCCGCCCGACCTCCTCGGCATGCACCTTTCCCTTCAAGTCGACGACCGCATAGGTTCTCAAGGCCGTGTAATCGACCAGTGCCGCCTTTCGCTGTTCGTTATGGGCGAGAAACTGGGCGAAAATTTGGTCTTCGGTAACGCCGGGCCGCAAGGGTTCGAGTGGAGTTGTGAGAACCAGGTCGCTTTCCTGCCGAAACTCCGCCCCTGCGCACACCGCCGACGTTGTCAGGCCGATAAGTATCGCGGCCATGAAAACAAGTTTGATTTTGACCAGCGGCGTTGCCATGTTTCCTCCCATGCACTTTTCCGCTTCAATCCTCGAAGCTGCGTACTCCGCCTCGGAATCGGTTCTTGATAGCGTTCGACCATAGCCACTTGATCACCCGGGCGTCGTTGTAGCAGTACGCCAGGTTGTGGTTCAGAGTCGAGAAACAGTGGCGCTGACAGGTTGACTTCATGGTCGACAGCTGCCCCTGATCGAATTTTGGCTCGTCGATGTTTCCCCAGTCGAATGTCGACCCATACATCGGGAAGCAAGGGGCAACGGTCCCATCCGTGCGGATGATGACATTATTCTGACCCGCGCGGCAGTTCCATTCGGCAAAATGCAGCTCGCCATTTGGCTCCTGGACAATCCCGGGCGTAGACGCCAGCACTTCGGCCTGGTGTCCATTGCCACGATTCCCATCTCCGCTCCACCCGCATTCCCTCAGATCAAGCCCGGAGGACATGCGCACAAAGGCCTTGATCTCGTGCAGCCGCTGCACCGAGTTCACCATCTGATAGCCCGATTTGTTCTTCTCGATGAGCCAATCGACAAGCGTGTCCACTTCCTTCCAGTCTTCCGGACGAATGTACGTGGGATTGTCGTAGAGATGCTGGAAGTGGTCGTCCTGTTCGAGCATCGGAGTTTCGTTGATGTGGTAATCCGTGGCGATACGGTGCTCGCGGGCATATTCCGTCAGCCTCCGGACGTCGTTCATGTTATTGCGGCAAATGTTGATGTTGAAAAAGACGAGATAGCGGTATACGTACTGCTTGCGCAGGATGTGTTCCAGGTTCTTCTGTGCGGGTACCAGGGCCTTGGGCAAGCTTGGCCGCAGATCCCATGAGTCCAGCGCGAAGTTGAACACGGATACGCCAGCGTCGCCAAGACGGTCCGCCACCTCAGGGCGCAACAATCGCCCGTTGGTCGCGATGTAGACCCAGAAGCCTTTCTTCGCAGCGTAGTAGACGACCTTGTGCACGAAGTCTGGTCGCAGCAAAGGTTCGCCACCCATCAGCGCCAGCACTCGGCAGCCATTGTCGTGCAGCCAATCGATCGAACGCCGGGCTACGTCCTCCGTCATGCCCCTGACCTTGTTGTTATAGGACCAGCAATACCAGCAGTCTAGGTTGCATTTGTATTCGACAAACAAATAAGCCGTGATGGGGTGGAACTCGCCCGGCATGATTCGTGACCGGATATAGGGCGTCAGCCAACCGCGGCACTTGCGGTAGATGTCTTTTGCACCCCACCTGCGTTTCTCCGGCGGGACCTCCGGCCCGGGATCGTTCAGCCGCTCCGGAAATCGCGGAAAAACAGGCTCCGGCAGCGTGAGCCCCCTGGCCCGCGCCGGCGCTGGACGGCCCCCAGCGGAATTCATCAGGAGATCGTGGATGGCTACATCGATGCGGAACTTGGCGGCTGTGGCCATGAAAATCTACCTCTCGAAATCGCTTCGCTTCCGATCCTTAGTCATGAACAAGACCGGTTCACTGCGCACCCTGTGCCGGAACCGAAAGCGAGGGATCCGGCAAAGGTGATTGTTTGATCGTCTTGGCCACATTGCGGGCCAGGTTATGCGTTGCTCGCAAGTTGCTTCCGAAAAAGCGGACATTGCCGTTGACTGTGCGTTCCACGATGACCTTGCCGTCGCGACTGCACAGTTGACTGCGCACGGTTAACTTGGTGGCGCCGCTCACGGTGGTCACCGCGCGCCGAGTCTCGCTTCCGGCGGTGTACTTCTGCACGGTCGTTTTCAGAATCAACAGGTCGGAGACATCGCTGGCATTGCGGTCACCCTCCCGAAGCACCTGCGTAAATTGCTTCGTCTTCCCCAGTTCCTGTATGAGGCTCTCGTAGATGGCGATCTGAAAGGAGGCTGCGAGATTCACATCGCCGGGATCAACCTGGATCACTTGCACACTCCATTGCCCGCCGCCGGAACTGTCTCGCCCGGAAGTGGACTTCGCAGTGGCGGCTTGAGCAGCCAGCTGCGGCGGATGTGCAATCGCCATCGCCACCATCGCTAGCGTCAGCAGAATCGATGAGACTCGTTTACTTGTGATCACTTGAAACCTCCACAGTGCTTTGCTTTTCGGCCTCGCCTTCGCTTTGGCGGACATGTGCTCCCCGGGCCACTAGCTCATCTCTGAGAGTTCCCCCTTGCCCTTTTTGTAACTGGAAGATCGCTCCGTGAACTCCCCCGTTTGCGTCAACGTACTCGAGGGTCAGAGTGTCGTACTTCTTGTGGGCAAAGAGGCTAACGACTCGTCCCCCACCGAACGGAGTCGCGGCCTTTCCCAAAGTCGCAGGCAACCCTCCGACCTGCCTACTCTGGTCGCCAGCAAAAACATCCTGGACTGAAGCAATACTCACTTCCACCGCCGGCTTCCCATTCTTCTGAAACTGCAAAGCGCCACCTCGAATCGACAGTGTTCCGCCAGCGTTGTTCGCTGCGCCTTCGAAGCCCATGAGGTGGGTAACCTGGGCACTGAACGGCGCAGTTACATCCGCTGGCGGGCTGGCGTTCTGGGCAAGCGCCGTGACAGCACACCCGATGAGAAGGATCAGATACGCCCAAACCCGATGCGGCATCGGCATGTAGCCATGCGGCGTGTGCTCTGCTGGAACAACCCTGTGATTCATGTATGCTCTCCAATCCCAGCCCATCCCGAAATCCCCATCGTCGGCTAGGCTCTGCCAAACTCTTACTTGACAACCTCAAGCATTCGAAGGTCCAGACCAGGAGTTTGGGCAAGCGGTAGAAGCTGCGGTCGACGTGAACATCTTCACCGATCAAGTGACAAAGGTTTTGGCAAATGACTGGCAGACCCAAGGCAGGTAGCGGGCTACTTTGCCCGACGAAGTTACTTGGTCTGCTTCGTGTCCGCAGCCGGTTTCCGGCTCACGATGGGTACCTCATGGGATTGGCCCAACAAATCGTTGTAGGTGATCGTTTGCTTGCCCACCAGCACAAGAATGTCGCGCCCCCCAGCGTACCGAACCGTGTTCATGCCGAGCGGCGGCGTGTACAAGAGTACGTAGACCGTGTCCGCCACCTTGACGCAAACGTCATAGCTGACGTCTTCGGAAAGGGCACTAGAACCAGCCTGATGAGGCTTGACGCTAGTGATTGTGCCCACTTGATACTTCCCTGTGGACTGACACACCGCGGAAACTGCCGCCAGACCAATACAGATCGCGCACAATAGCTTCAGCATTGTTTCCCTCCTCACACCTAACAATGTTGGGGCAAGCAGGACGGCCTTCTCAGCCTTCCTGCTTGGTGCCCATGACGTGCTCTAATTCCCCACGCTTGCTTTTTCAGCCGCTGGTTCTACAGGGCGTGCTTTTCTCACACCATTTCGATCAGCGAGCCTGGCGAAATCATCCGCATTGAACGGATATGCGCGCGCCGACTCTTGCCCGGTGGAACTCAAGGTGAAATCTACCCGGCGGTTGTACGCCAGGACGATGTTCCCGAGTTTCCGGATCACCTTTTCCCGGGCCTCCACGCTCAAGCCGGCATCCTGGTCCAATAGTTGTTTCACCTCATCGGCAGTCAGGTTCTCTTGGTTGCCTAACGCCTGGGTCTCTATGTTCGCTTCGGGCACGCCCTGCTCTACCAGAAAGCGTTTGGCCAATTCCGCCCGTCGCTCCGACAATCGCTGGTTGTAGTCCTTTGGCCCTCGCTTGTCGGCAAAGCCAGTGAGCAGGAGACGTGCATCGGACTTGAAGGGTAGATATTTCTTGAACTCTTCTGCGATGGTCTGTAGCGCTTGCCTCTCACTGGGGAGCAAGGCGGCTTCAGACTTGAGAGATCCCGGCCGATCGGTTTGAAAGTAAACGCTGCGCATCGCAAGCGCTCCTGGCTCGATCGAGCCGACGATGTGCAAAGCAACGGTTTGAGTCTCGGCTCCGCCGCACTCATTGGTTGCTTTCAGAGTGTAGTTGACGGTCTCATCCACGGGCCCGAAGTCGCTCTTTTGAGGGGCCACGGTCAATGTGCGGCTCCCGCTCGCATCGACCGCGCCCAACGGGTCGATCGCCACATTGGAAGCGTTCGTCGCGTTCCAATTCAAGGCGGCAGTGCTGTCCTCGACTACCTTGTCTCCCACGCGCTTATAGTGAGTCTCGGCGGATGAGAGGCTGAAATTTGCCTGGATGGCACTGTTCACGTTCACAGTGACGGTCGAAGTGGCCGTGCCACCCGGCCCTATCGCGGTAAGATCGTAGGTGGTCGTATGCTTAGGCTGAACGGCCTGCTCTCCGGAGGCCGCGACCGCTCCAACCGGTTTGATTTCCACCTCCGGTACGTCGGTGGAGTTCCACTTGAGTTGGGAAGAATCTCCGCAATTGACTTGCGCGGCTGTAGCTGCCAATTCTGCCGTAGGCTTCGCAACGGCCACAGTAGCGCTGGCGACTCCTGCAGTGAAGCGTGGCGCCGTTCCGAGTTTTTCTCCGCGCGACCAGGGCACAGTCTTGCGGACACCTTTGGAGGCATCCACGATCACCCGCTGGTTTACGGGAACGTCGACTGGGCCTGACCAGACCTCCTTATCGCCGCTCTGTATGCTCACCTGATAGGTGCCAGGCGCGACGACCAACTCCTGCTTCCACCACAAGAAATCAGTATTGAATTCGTCGCCGTGCCCAACAAAGAAATCAGGGGTCTTCCCGTTTAACAAAACGGCGTCGCGGTCAGCTCCCTCGATTGCGATCGCGCCGAACGGCCCGGCGACCTTTGCGGCAACTGCCTCCAAAGCGACTTCGAGGTTGGTCGTCTTTCCCGCTGTGATCGTGATAGTGCGTGTAACGGGCTGATAACCATAATTGACCAGTTCGACTTTATGTTCCCCAGCGCTCAGGCTCAGGGAGGGATGCTTGCTTGCTTCGCTGATTGCACGGTCGTCGACAAAGACGTAGGCCTGCTTCGGGGTGACACGAAGTTTGAGCTTGCCATTCTGCGCAAATCCCGAGATTCCACTAGACAAGAGAAACAGCGCAATGAAGGCAATGCGTGATGCCGTACATTCAGATCTCATGATGAGTTCCTTATATAGAAAAATGTGTGCCGCTCGCGGAGTTGGTCCAGGTACGTAAATAGAAGGCGCGGCTCCGCTCGACACCGAAGGTGCAAGCGCGATGCCAGATCCCGAAGTGAATCAGGGTTTACTAAGCAGGTAGATTCTCGATCGATTTGCACGTGAAGGCTCTACACCCTGCCCACCGGAGGTCATGCCGCCCGCCGCGTAACAGTCCGTCACCTGTCAAAAGCTTGCCAATGGTTTGACACGCAACGTGCCGGACCTGCGCATTAACGTGTTCGGAGTTGGCATCGCGTTTGCAAGATCATGTACCGAGCGAGGCGGCAGCCGGTACAGGTGGCCCAGACGAACTCCGTAGTCAACCAGCACGGAGTGCTTGAGAGCGACAAATACCCCGTGGCAAGTTAACCGTCGTATGCGGTCCTTGGCTGCGCCTCGCGCTTTCTCAAACTCGGAAACCTTGGGGGACAAACCCGCAGTAAGAGGAGAGCACTATGAGACACATCGAGACGATGCCGGGCGAACCGAACGCGAGCATGATTTCTTCGATCATCAATCTTGTCTGCCCACAGTGCGGCGGACACATGATGGACTTCCAATGCTGGGGCAGGTGCGGCAGGAGCTGGCTCTCGGAATGGGAGTGGGCACTCAACACGATGAGAAGACCCAGCGCCAGAGCAAAAAGTGCCGGTCCCAAGCGGTAGTACCGTTTGACGGCTCTGTACCAAGCGAACCCCTTCTTAAGAAGAGAAATTCCGGCTTGAGTAGGGACGGGCTGTTAAAACTTTTGGTTGAGAAACTGCAATGCTGAGCAAATTCCTTCAGATAGTGGCTTTGACTGCGTGTCTGACCCCCGCCTGGGGCAGAACAACTTCGCGATTGTCCTTCGTCCGACAGCCCAATACAGTCTCCATCGTAGGACCTGGAACTGTTGTGTCCGTTCACCTTCTAGACTTACCCTTCACCAAGCCGCACTACGCGGTCAAGTACAAGACGGACGGCGGAGAACTGATCGAAGTGTGTACTCCTGGGAAGGACGTTTTGCTGCTAGAAGGGATGCACGGGATTCTGACCTACTCCACCTATCCTGAGAGGATCCTTAGCTTTCGAGTGGTCGAGCAAAAGTCAATAAAGTAGCGAACATGTTGCGTCTGTCCCGGTGCGTTAACCGTCATCACAGCGTCCTTCCCCACGCGCCATGCGATTCGCCCCAAAGCCACATTAAGTTGGTTTTGAGGATCTCACGCCAGCAAACAGCGGGTGACGAGAGCCAGGGCGGGCAGTGGGGTGGGCCGCTGCAACTGTCCCGGTTTCGCAACTATCGAAGTAGAACGAAGAACCGGTGCTCCTCCTCCAATTTCTGGGAACACCGCGCAAGGCAAAGGAGAACCTTGATATGGACACACTCTCAGCGGTAGCAGAACTAGATCGCCGGTTTGGAATTCCGGGGCTCGCCAGTGTTGGCGTAGGCAATGGCGCGATGCCGCGAGTGCAGATTACTTCTTCTCTATGCGAGGCCGAGATGTACCTGCACGGTGCACAGGTAACTTCCTGGAAGCCTGCGGGCAATAATAATGCCGAGGTGCTTTTTCTGAGCTCGAAATCGCGGTGGACGGATGGTCAGGCAATCCGAGGAGGGATTCCGATCTGTTTCCCGTGGTTTCGGGCCAAGGCCAATGATTCCCAGGCTCCGGCACACGGGTTCGCGCGCACGAAGGCGTGGCGGCTCGAATCCATTCTCGAGGAAGATGACGTGGTTGTCGTGAGCATGATGGCGGAGAGCGACGAGCACAGCCGGCGCTGGTGGCCGGGAGAGTTCCGGCTCGTTCATACCGCCACCTTCGGTTCTCATCTGAAGCTCGATCTTGTTTGCACTAATACGGGGACAACGACGCTGCGTTTCGAAGAAGCGCTCCACACCTACAACCGTGTGTCAGATATTCAGCATGTGAGCGTGCTGGGCTTGGATGCCGTGCGCTTTCTGGATAATACCGACTCGAACAAGGAGAAGGCACAGCGGGGTGACGTGGCATTCACCTCGCAGACCGACAACGCCTACCTGAATACTTCGGACACAGTGGAACTTTTCGATCCCAACATGCGGCGTCGGATTCGACTGGCAAAGGCCAATTCGCTCACCACGGTCGTGTGGAATCCGTGGCGCGAGAAAGCCTCTGAGATGCGCGATCTCGGTAACGACGAATGGGCGCGGTTTCTGTGCGTCGAAGCAAGCAACATCCTGGATGCCGCCATCAACCTGGCGCCCGGGCAGGAGCACCGAATGACTGCGATTCTCACAGTGGAGACGCTTTAGGCTTGGATAAAAATCCGTTTCTTGGGTAGCGCAGCGCATTCAGCGCTGCGATTTGGCCTTTCTTTTCTTCGAGGGCTTCAGCCCTGAGGCATCACCCCTTGTTCTATTTAGCTTCTGCGGATGGTCCTAAAGCGGGCAAACTCACAACGACGGCTGTGTCCGACTCGCCAAACCTGTGCGTGCGCTTGGCCCGAGCCGCCTCCTCAGCCACATCGTGCTCCAGCATGTCATGGAGTGCGCTCAACACCTGATATTGCATCATGGCGACCTGGTATCTGTCCTCGATCAGGTACTCCGCCTGTTCGCGTGAAATCTGATTCGCTTCCTGCGCCCGAGAGATATTCGCGACCTCGGCAGACATAGATACCGCGATCAGAGCCATCGCCTGTTGGTATTCTTTCAGGACGTCGGCCGGGCCAAGCGGGAGTTCCGGTTTGATGTCCATCAGATCAGCAAGCTGTGCGGCAGCCCGGCTTTTAGCGTTGGCAAGAATCTTCTCCAGCGCAGGTGGCTCCACATCTGTCCCCCTTCGTGCCGTTTGGGCCCGGGAGGTGCCTACCATCACACTCACTAACAACAAGCCGCCGACAATCGACCGCGTTCTCATCTCGTTCCTCTCCCACCCCGCCACTCAACGTTGCGGCGTCCTAAATGGCCTTGCGCCGCCGCTTTCAGACTCCTGACCACATTCCAGGAGGAGGCGACCTTTTTTCGAGAATAGCGCTGGCTAGATGTGCCACGTCTGGATCGCCGCACCGTAGTGCCCGAACCAGTTCCCGGCCCGCATCTTCGGAAGCGTATTGTGCCCACATCACTCCGCACAAGAAAACATAGTCGTGATTCATCATCCATCTCCTCACCTGCCACTTACCGAACAAGCACTCGCCACGCCAATCTGACTCGGTGTCCGCATCTGACTCTTGCTCCTTTCGAAACAACCACTTGGACTTTTTCCAGCGGCGGCGCAGCGCGGCCTCTCCCATTCGGATACGAAACATCGCCAATTCTTTGACGAATGGCAGATGCATGTTCGCTGTACCCGCTGAGTATCCGCATGAATCTTGCCTATGGCGTCTGGCATGAAGCTTGCTGGTCAAGACGTGGATGAGTGGCAACGAGTTTGTCTTGAGATAAACCAAAGGCTGCCGGACCCCGACAAAGGAGAAGTCATGAGGAAGCTCTATCTGAAGTTTGGAATGGTCGTAGCGGTATTGCTTGCGGCATCGATTGCGCGGGCCGATTCCTTGGAGCTGAAGAACGGCAGCCTGATTAAAGGAAAGTTCACGGGCGGGACAGAGAATGAGATCAGCTTCCGTGTGGACTCGTCTGTGCAGGAGTACAAGGTCGCCGACATCGTTTCGCTCAGATTTGATTCTGGAAGACCGCCAGACATGCCGACAAGGCCGACAAGTTCCTTCCGCGAAGGACTGCCGGCGGAAGCCAGTGCGAAGACCGTACGCTATATCACGATCCCGGCAGGTACGCGTATTTCGGTGCGCACCATCGACCGCATCGATTCCACCAAGAACCACGTGGGAGATCGCTTCGAGGCTTCGCTGGAAGAACCGCTGATGGTTGACGGTAACATCGTCGTCGCCAAAGGAGCCGACGTCTATGGCCGCTTGGCGGAGTCCAAGGAATCGGGGACATTTACTGGCAGGTCGGAATTGCAACTGGAGCTGACCGGAATTGTGATCAATGGGCAGACCTTCCCGGTGGTGACGGGAGAATATGAATTAACCGGTAAGTCCCGCGCGGCGAGTACGGCGAAGAGAACGATCGGCGGAGCCGCGATCGGTTCGATCATCGGCGCCCTCGCCGGCGGCGGCAAAGGAGCCGCGATCGGCGCTGGCGTCGGCGGCGGAGCTGGTGCGGGCTCGGAGATCATCACCAAGGGAGACCAGGTAAAAATACCGAGCGAGACCCTGCTCGATTTCACGCTGGAGCAGGATCTGTCGATACCACCCGCGTCCTAGCGAACGATGCCGTCCCATATTGGCGACGTTCGACGGCGGGGGTAACGTCAGCACGCACCGGACCATGCACGAAATTGGAAAGGTCCTGGCAATGATTAGAACATCGGTTGTGAGATTGTGTTGACTCTCGAACGCATTACCTTAGACCCCATTCCCTCACCCTGGAGGCTTCGTTGGCCAATTTCCGCAGAATCTCTCCTGCACTCAAGAGGCGTGCGAAACAGATCGAACTGCTGCTTATGGACGTGGACGGCACGATGACGGACGGCGGCGTCACTCTCCTGTCACAAACCGACGGCACCGCGCTTGAAATTAAGACATTCGACGCCCATGACGGCCAAGGCTTGACGCTCGCGCACACCGCAGGCCTGCGTACCGGCTGCATCACGGGTCGCGAAAGTGCCGCTCTCTTGCGCCGCGCCCAGGAAATGAACATGGAATTTATCTACATGAAGCAGCCATTGAAAATGCCGGCCTATGAGGAAATTCTGCGCAAGGCAGGCGTAGCGGATTCAGCCGTTGCCTATCTAGGCGACGATCTGCCAGACATTCCCTTGCTGCGCCGAGCCGGCCTCGCGATCGCCGTGGGCAATGCCGTTCCCGAAGTCAAACAGGCCGCCCATTACACGACGAAAGCCCTTCCCGGCCATGGGGCAGTGCGCGAGGCCATCGAGTTAGTTCTACGGTCGAAGGAGATCTGGGAGGCAATGATCGACAAGGCTCGTGCGTAAACACCGCCTCTGGGTACTTTATGCGGTCAAGAAGGACGGTGCCGGCGTTTCTTCGATGCAGACTCGCGCCCGTCGGCTCGGCGCCTGCCGTCGACAGAAAACGTCACGATACAATTCGTGGGCAAACTCGTAACACTGCGAAATGGTCCCGTCCGGAAACCGACGCCATCCCATCCGCCGCACGATATGCTGCCGGCGCGCCAGGTCTTCGCAAGTGCTTTCAAGCTTCCCCTGGTCCTGGGTCGTGCCGAGGTCGTGTGGGTTCGCCGTAAAAGACATGCCCGTCACGCTCGCCAGCTCCAGCACGCGCTGCTCGTCAGCGCTCAGTTTCTCAATCTGCAGTTCGATCATCCCCCGCAAACTCTCCGGCGCTTCCAAATGGATGCTCTCGATCGGCACCTTGATATGCCAGGTCCCGTCCTCGACGGCGATCACACCCCGGCCTTGCAGGTCGTGCAATATGCACACCATGAACAAAGGATTGCCTTCGCTGTGGCGGTGGATCAGCGAAGCTAAACCCTGCGGCGCGGCTGCTTCCGGCGTCTCGATGGCCAGATACTCAGCCACTTCGCTTTCTGTCAGCGGCTCCAGAGCAATCTCCCGACATAGCTGATGCACCAGCAGATCCTGCTTCACCGCTTTCAACGGATGTTGCACGAGCGCGACGTCCACCGGTCGATAAGTGCCGATCAGCATCAACTTGCCGGCTGAGCGGCGGCGAGCCAGAGCGGAGATAAAGTCCACTGTGGACGGATCCGCCCAGTGCAAGTCCTCGAACACCAGGAGCAACGGTTTTTCGGAACTGATCGTCTCCATTGCTTCAATGATTTCGCGCAGCATGCATTCGGGCGTAGAGCGGGCAATTTGCCCCTGCCTCTCGCGTTGTCCAACTCTTACATGAGCGGGAAACTGCATCAGTACCGTGGGGGCTTGAACGGCGAGAGTTCGTGCCACGGCGTCTCCTCCGGAACCGTTGCACAACTCCGAGAGCGCCTCCAGCACCGGATAGTACGCTTCCTTGCTTCCATAGCCTTCCACGCATTGTCCACGCGCCACGCGAACGCCTGGAAAATCTGTAGCGACCCCTCGTACAAACTCGTCGACGAGACTGGTTTTCCCAATGCCTGTCTCACCCGTGACAAAGACAACCTGGTGCTGCTGCGTCAAGCTCCTCTGCAGGCAATGGCATAGTTCGTCCAATTGCGCGTCCCGGCCAACCAGCTTCCGGGAGGGCGGCTCATTCCCCAGGTCCACTTGGACGGTCACGTCCGCCACGGGAGCGACGAACTGATACCCCCGCCTCGGTAGTGTCTCAATGAAACGCGGATCTTTCGCATCGTCGCCGAGCGCGTGGCGGACATCAAGAATCTGACTCTTCAGCACCTCGGGTTGAACGAACGTATCCGGCCACACAGCCTCGAGGAGTTCGTTCTGGGTCACCAGTCGTCCGGGGTGGTCCACCAGATATTGCAGAACGGCGAACGCCTTCGGGGTCAGCCGAATCCGCTCGTCGTCTCCGTCGTCGTGATGGCGCCAGAGACATTCGTTGACCGTGTCCAGCCGGAAAGGAGGAAACTCTTTCGTGCTTAGGCTTCTGATATTCGGGAGGGCTGCACTCATAGTTCTTACCTCGCTCGTGGGACGCATTATGGAAGTAGTCCCCGCCCGCGGACAACCCTAGATGGGGTGTGCGACAGCCGGCCCCGTAGAAATGGATGGTGACGCCACTTTCGAGGGGGTTGGAGACAACCCCGGCGCGGTCAGATATCGAGACGCTTCCGCCCAAAAAGGCGAGCGTCGATCGACCAACCCCCGGGTCCCAGGATTGCGAGGGCTATCCCCAGTGTGGCCAACACGATGGCGCTGCGCAGGAGGTCAGTACCGGTGAGGGCGATTCCGAGCTCAGTCACCGCCAAAAGCACGCCGGCGACTGGCGTCCACAAACCGGTGAGCAGAAAGATTCCTTCGCCGGCCGCGATTACCTGCAGCCAAACCGATAACGCGTGCGGCGCCCCCATCAGCGCGGCAATGCCATCGTGAAGTAAGAGAATCCCGACAACGAGCCGCAGTAGGAGAAGCCCGCTCCCAGGCCAACCACGCGGGAACATGGAAAATAAGCGTTGCAATATGATGCCTGTACCAGACATAACAACAATAGAATGCGCGCCAGGCGATTCGACACCCCAAAGCCGGGGATTTCGGTACTACTCTTTCGGGGGGTTACAGTTCAATGATTCCGCGCTTCAGCGCGATGGTGACGGCGTGCGTTCGATCGCTGGCGCCGAGTTTCGAAAGGATGTTCTTGACGTGACCCTTGACTGTGTCCTCGGTAATCCCGAGTTGATCGGCGACCAGCTTATTCGCATTCCCGAGGGCGATCAGGCGCAGGACATCGATTTCTCGCGCGGTCAGCGCGTCATCAACCGCGTGGTCAGCGAGTTCGGCAGCAATCTCAGCGGGAATGCGCTTTTGCCCGGCATGCACCGCGCGGATCGTCTCCAGCAGTTCCTTCCGCAAAAGACCCTTTAACAAATAAGCCCGCGCCCCGGCTTTCAGAGCGCGCAGAACCTGGACGTCTCCCTTGTAGGTCGTCAAAACGATGATGCGGGCTTCCGGGAATTCGCTGCAAATGGCGACCATCGCGTCGATGCCATCCATTTCCGGCATCTGCAAATCCATCAATGTGAGGTCCGGCTTGTGTTTTCGGAACTGCTCAACCGCCTCGCGCCCAGTCGAGGCCTCAGCCACCAGCTTCATGTCGGGTTGACTGGCGACCAACGCCGCGATGCCTTCACGCAGCATCGGATGGTCGTCCACCGAGAGAATCCGGATCACGCTAGGAGCGGTGCTCATGATCTCGTTCCGTTCCCTTTCGGAAAAGCCGGAAGCCGCCGCGGGTTCCTGAAACCTCGTAAGCAATGGACCCCGGAATACTCAACTCTACCTCGGTGCCGGCTCCGAGTTCACTCCAGACCTCCAACTCCGCTCCCATGTGCTTGGCTCGCTCCCGTATTCCCGGCAAGCCCCAGTGCCGCG
>Ga0335083_10000261_pt1 | contig 85400 bp, 147 predicted proteins | sample Lox_Sample_42_FD_206716 | JGI IMG/M metagenome (GOLD analysis project Ga0335083, IMG submission 206716) | Soil microbial communities from Loxahatchee National Wildlife Refuge, Florida, United States - Lox_Sample_4.2 | ecosystem: Environmental > Terrestrial > Soil > Wetlands | place: USA...
GAGCATCGCGAGGTTGTCCCCCGACTGCGAGGGCGGGCAGGGCCAGGTGAGGGTCACCTGCCCGGCCGCCCCAGATCCCGGGCCCGGCGCTGTCGGCGCCCCGGAACACTGGCCCGCGCCCCCCCCGCCCGGAGCCCTCCCGTTCTTGCCGATCCCACCGGTGAAGTTTCCGCCGCACCCTCCGCAGGGGCCGCCGCCCTTCCCCCCGCAGAGCGTCCCGTTGTGCCCCGTGGACGTACACGTCGCCGCGTTCCCGTAGCCCGTCCCGCCGACACCGGCGGAACACCCGGTCGCCGAACTCCCGCCGTGCCCCCCGACGAGCTTACAACTGTCTCCGGTGAAGTGCGACGGCCTACACCCGCCGAACGCGGTTGTGGCCACAGTGACCGCGTAGGTGTGCCCCGGAGTTACGGGTACCACTCCCCTCCCGTAACCGCCCCCCCCTCCGCCCGCCCCGCTCGTACAGGGGGTGTTCGACCCGCCGCCTCCGCCGCCGCCGTATGCTCGGACGCATACCTGCGTGACTCTCGCCGGCGCGGTGAAGCAGCCGGATGAGGTGAATGTGCGCGTCGGCGGCGCCATCAGACCACCGACCGCCCAACAACGACGCACGCCGTGCCGGTGACCACCAGTCCGTGGACGTCCGCCGCCTCCGCGCGGAGGCGGATCCCGGGGTACGCTCCCACGGTCCGCATCGTCAGGTTCTCCGTCATCAGCCACCTCCCCCGAACCTCCTTGACCGCCTTCCCGTCGCCGCCGACGAACAGGACGAACCCCTTGGAGTCGCGGAGAGAGTAGGCCATCTCAACGCCCTGCGTTCCGTCCGGAAGGGGAAACGGCGCCTCGGAGGACGAGGGCTCGAGCCCACGGACCCCGTGAATCGTGATCGTGTCGCCGTCGACCTTGTCGCCCGTCTCGATTCGGGAGACGCTCTCCGACAGTATCCGCTGCCGTACATGCCAGAAGTTCCTCGGGCTCTCCAGGTTGTCGTCGGGCCACGCTGCCTGAAAGCTGGTGACGTTCCGCAGCTCGATCGATTTTGCCACCAGATTCCCGGCCCCGCGGTTCTTGGCGTCGATGAGCTGGACGGTCCAGACCTGCCGGCCCGTGTCGAAGCCGATGTCCGCGTACGCCCAGCCCGCCATGCGACCGGAGCGAAAGACATTCCCCTAAAAGAATGTCACCTGTAGGGTGCCGATGATGCTCGCCACGAGGCTCCCCGTGTAGGGCACCCCCCGCGTCGTGGTGAAGCCGCGCACGTCGGTCGGGGGAACAACCAGCTCGAGCGGGCTCGCGAAGCCGCCCGCGAAGGCCAGGACCGTGCCCGCCGTGGCGGCGCTCGGGTTCGTCGCCACGATCCCCCAGATGGTCCCGCCCCCGCCGTTGATCGTGGCCGAGACCGTGGCCATGACCGGGGCCTGCCCCTGGATCTGGGCGACCACCGTTCCCTGCGCCGAGACGGTCCCCTGGACCTGTACCGTTCCCACGACGGTCGCCCCGAAGGGGGGGCTGACCGTCCCGCCCAGCACGTTCACCCCGACGGGGGACTGGACCGTGGCCACGGTCACCGGGCTGAGAATCGTGCCGACGGTCCCGCCGAGCAGGTTCGCGCCGACCGGGCTCTGTACGGTGGACACGACCACCGTCCCGGTCACCGTGCTGTATCCGCCGCCAGACCCCCCGACCGTCGTGACGGTCCCCTGGACGTTGACCGTGCCGCCGCCGATCGCCACGGGCGACTGGACCGTCGCCACGACGACCGGGCTCAGGATCGTCCCGACCGTCCCCCCCAGGAGGTTGGCCCCCACCGGGGACTGTACCGTCGAGACGACGACCGTCCCCGTGACCGTGCTGTAGCCCCCGCCGCCTGAGCCCCCGACCGCCGTGACGGTCCCCTGGACCGTGACCAGCGGGGCGTTGAGGATCGTGCCGACGGTGACCGTCCCGATGGTGACGTTGGCCTGGAGCGTTCCCGTGACGGCCACCGGGCTCAGGATCGTCCCGACGGTGACGGTCCCGACCTGTACCGCCGCGGTGACCGTTCCGGTGACCGGGATGACCACGCCGGGCGCTACGCCCGCGATCTGCCCGTCGATGATGAACTCGACCACGCCCTTCCCGCCTCCGACGGTAGCGGCGCCCTCACATCACGGTGACCTGTAGCTGTCCCTGGAGGCTCGCGACCAGGCTCCCGCTGTAGGCGATCCCCTTCGGGTTGATCCACCCGCGCATATCGCCGCTCGGAACGATGGCGATGATCGGCGCCCCGATCCCGCCCGCGAACACGATCACCGTGCCGGCCACGGTCCCCTGGTTCGAGGAGACCACTCCGTAGAGCGTCCCCGGCCCGCCGCTGATCGTGGCCGACACCGTCGCGGACGTCGGGGTCGAGGCCCCGAGCAGCACCGGTGAGACGATGGTCGCTACTGCCTGGACCGTCGCTACTACGCTGACGGTCCCGATGCCCACCGCTACCGTGCCGACGCTGACCGTTCCCGAGACCGGGAATGAGACCCCCGGCAGGACTGTGGCCATGGCGACCGGGACGAGTATCCGCGAACTCGCGATGTTGCTGTCCCCGAGGATTGCGAACTCGACCATCCCATGCTACGTCCCCGCGTACTTGAGCAGCCAGATCTGTAGCGTGCCCTCGACGCCCGGATTCTCCGACAGGTAGTAGACCTTTTGGGCGCGGACCTGGAACTGCATCCTCGAGTTGGCCGAGATGTACGGCGTGTTCTGGCTCGGGGGCTTGTTGAAGTCGAACTTCGTGTCGATCGAGGGGTTCAGGATCCACGCGTCGTAGACCGCCTGCGCGTCGTACGAGTTGCCCGTGTCGTCGATGGGGTTCGGCGCCGTGACCGGCACGACCTGGTCGAAGGACCGCTCGCGCAGCCCGACGCTCTCGAAGCTGCTCAGGTAGTCCGCCGAACTCCCGCCGGGGCCCACGGAGTGGACCGCGAGCGTGTCCGCGAGCAGGCTCCGGTACACGGAGATCCTGGGCGCCGTCGCCTTCTTCAGCGCCGAGACTCCCGGCCGGCCCGCGAGCAGGTTCTCCAGCTCCGCGAGGTCCTCGCGGAGCGCCGAGACGCGGGACGCGGCGCGCGCGCGCACCTGGGCGATCTGGCCCCCGCCCGGCGCGAGCTGCGCGCGGACCACGCGGGCCTCGACGACGCGCGGGCGGGCCGGGGCGATCGCCCGTCCGGTGACCGCCTGGGGCTGGACGCGCCGGCGGGGCGGGACGTTCATCATGTTCTCCTTCTCCTACCGGCCCGCGTCGGCGACGGGCTCGGCTCTCACCCCCGGCGGTAGATCGGCCGGTGAACGACCTTGACGAGGACGGACCCGTAGTCGACCACGCCGTAGAGGATGTTCCCCGGGCTGACGTAGGCGATCGGCGCGGCGCCGTTCCCGTCGATGAACCCGCTGGACTGCGGGCTGACCGCGAACGGCTCCACGATCGTCCCCGACGTGGTCCCCCCGCCGCTGTAGCCCTGGAGGGTCGCGAACTGCATCAGCCGGCCCGTGGCGCTCCCGCCCCAGGCCGCCACGACGACCTCGGTGATCTCCTCGCTGTACTGCGGGGGCACCGGGCCGAGGATCGTGCCGTTCTGCGTGCCGATGACGGTCGTGACCGAGTAGTGGTGCTCGTACGGGAACGACCCGCCGTGCTCGACCATGTTACACCGGCCTCTGGCCCTGCTGGACCGCCTGCTGCGGCGTGACGCCCGCGGCGACCTCGTCCTGGTCGGCCGTGAGCGGGAAGCCGGTGATCCCGTAGAAGGACTGGGGCTTCCACTGGACGTCCTGGAGGCCGCCGACGGTGAAGAACCGGGCCTTCCCCGGGACCGTCAGCATCTCGTACGCGAGGTTCGGGTCGTTGACCACCGCGACGTTGAGCGCGTTGATGTAGAACACGAGGAGCGGGTAAGCCGGGAACGGCTGGTTGTTGTCGTACCCGAGCGCGACCGACAGCCCGGGCAGCACGAGCATCTGCGTCTTCGGCGAGATCCGCCAGGGCGGGCTCGTGTCGCCGTCCCAGAAGCCCTCCTGGGGGTAGCTCGGGGTGAAGTACACGAGGGGCAGCGAACGCTGGTCCGTGCGGAACGGCTGCTGGAGGAAGACCTTGAGCCACGGCGGGTCGATCCCGACGAACATCTGGTAGAGCCAGTTGGGGAAGTACGTCAGGTCGAAGATGTCCGTCGGCTTCGAGACGACGTTGGAGGATCCGAGCTGGAGCGGCGTCTGGAAGGTCGTGTTCGCGATCCCGTTGGTCGACGGCGAGGCGGCGAGCGGGCCCGTGAGCTGCCCCTCCGCGATCGGGTCGTAGACGTACGGGGTCTCGACGCGCCCGACGCACTGGAGCGGGATGTAGGTCGCCCCGCCGTTGACCCCCATCATCAGGAGCTGGTTCTCCAGGATGAGGACCTCGTCGAGGTCGTCCGTTCCTACGCGCACGACCTGCCATATATGGCGCCGGGTTAAGAATGGTTGGGTCCATGCGGTCCACGTGGGCCAATCGGGCGAGGCGAAGCCGAAGACGATCCGCCTGCGCCTGGCGCCCGAGGGGATGGCCGCGCTCGACGAGATGCGCGGGATCGCGACACGGATCCTTGCCGACCGCCCCGACTACGAGGGCGCGCTCGAGCTGATGCTCAAGTTCTACCGCGGAGTCGAACAGCACGAGAGGGAGAGGGTCGAGAATGGGTTGCGGCGGGGGCCCGCCGGGGGCCCCCGCCTGTCGTTTCCCTCGCGCCCGCCCTGAGTCTACTTCCCCCGGATCAGCCACGCGGCGGTGATCTGCGTCGCGGGCGAGGTCGACACGCCGAATCCGACGAGGAACTGCTGCGGGCCGAGCGTCGCGGCCTGCGTGGCCCCGACGGTTCCCAGCGCCGGCTGGCTCATGTCGTGGGCGATCACCGTGGCGCTGGCGAGCGCCGCGACGGTTCCGCCGCCGATCTGCTGGCCCTGGAGGAGGTACGCCTCGCTGACGAACGGGTGCTTCGCCGAGGAGACGGCGGCCTTGTTGCCCGACGCGAAGTTCGTCGTGATGATCTCGACTTCCCACTCGCGGGTGATGAAGCCGGTCTTGGGGTTAACCATCTTCGTGCCTCAGGTGTCCGATGTTCCCCGGTCCGGCCTACTCGTACGACAGGTAGTCGCCCGTCGCGAACGCGATCCCGAACAGCTCGGTCTGGTCCTGCCCGCCCGTGGTCGAGGGCTGGACGTTGCCGCGCATGTAGAAGCGGCCGTTGACCGGGACCAGGTAGATCCCCTGGAACTTCGCGAAGTAGAGGTCGGTCGCCGGCTCCCACGCGATCGGCTCGACCGGGTAGTCCACGTTCTGGATGTGGAACCGGACCTCCTGGAGCTGGGGCGCGCACGCGGGGTTGATGAGGCCGAGGATGGCCAGCATCACGCGGTTCTGGGTGTTGGTCACCTGGTAGCCCGTGATCCCCGTCGAGGACAGGTCGACGTACGAGCTGGACGAGCCGAAGACGTTGGTCCACCCGTTCGCGGCGTAGGACTGGACCCAGTTGTAGACCGGGGCGGCCGCGGCGGCGTTGTTGACGGTGTTGTTGGAGAGGACGGTGGCGGAGCGGATCAGCTGCATGCCGATCTCGTTCCCGCTCGCGACGGACCCCGAGAACGTCGGGTTCGTCCCGATCGACCCCTTCGCGAGGGCCGCGATCGCCTGGAGCGCGCCCCAGTCGTCCGCGAGCAGGGCCGAGAGGGAGGGCGCCGCGAGCGAGTACATCACCGCGAGGCGGGAGATGTCTCGCTGGAAGACGGCCTGCTCTTCGCTCGTCAGCGCGATCGAGGCGATCTTCGAGTTACCGTTGATCACCTGGGTGTTCACTCCGGGCGGGGTCACCGGCGGGACCTGGTACGGCGGGGGGCTCTCGGCCATGGTTCTACGACCGCCCCGCGCCTCTTAAATGCCTACCCCGCCTCACCGACCGAAAGGTCGGCTCGGTCGGATGGGCGGGAAGGAGACCAAGCGGTTCGAGATGGACCCGGACACCTCCGGGCTCTGGGAGCAGGTGAAGGGTGACCTCCACCGGCGCCTGTCGAAGGACCATGGGAACGGCGCGGCGCTCCGCTTCGTCTCCCGGCTCTACCTCGATCTCGCGCGCCGGGACCCGGATGGTCTCGTTCGGATGATCCAGCGGCTGAAGCTAGAGGACGGTGGATACCAGGCATGAGCGGAAAGACCGCGCTACTGACGGGAGTGACGGGCCAGGACGGATCGTATCTCGCCGAGCAGCTCCTCGCGAGGGGCTACACGGTACACGCGGTGGTGCGCCGGCTCTCGGTGCCCAACGCGCTGAACATACAGGGCCTCAGGGAGCGAATCACCGTCCACGACGGCGACCTCCTCGACCAGTCGTCGCTCGACCTCGCCGTCCGCGAGTCGGCCCCCGACGAGGTCTACAACCTCGCCGCGCAGTCGTTCGTCGGCTCGAGCTGGAAGCAGCCCGTCCTCACCGCGGAGATCACCGGCCTCGGCGCGCTCCGTATGCTCGAGGCGGTCCGCCGGTTCGCCGACAAGGCCCGGTTCTACCAGGCCGGATCGAGCGAGATGTTCGGCTCGTCCCCCGCGCCCCAGAGCGAGCGCACCGAGTTCCTCCCGCGGTCCCCGTACGGCGTCGCCAAGCTGTCGGCGCACCACTTCGCCCGGACGTACCGCGAGAGCTACGGCATGTTCGTCTCGAACGGGATCCTCTTCAACCACGAGAGCCCGCGCCGCGGCTCCGAGTTCGTCACGCGCAAGATCTCCATGTGGGCCGCCGCCCTCGCGGCGAACCGGCCGTACGCGATCGCGCTCGGCAACGTCGACTCCCGCCGCGACTGGGGCTACGCCCCCGACTACACCGACCTCATGTGGCGGATGCTCCAGCACGACCGGCCCGAGGACTTCGTCGGCGCCACCGGGGAGACGCACTCGGTCCACGACTTCCTCGTCGCGGCGTGCGACGCCGCCAAGATCGACATCGCGGGCAACCCCATCGGGCTCCAGAAGTGGCTGACGGCCAACGCTCCGAGCGAGACGCGCCCGGCCGACGTCCTGGATCTCCGCGGGGACGCGTCGAAGGCGAAGAGCCTGCTGGGGTGGGAGCCGACCGTCCGCTTCGGCGAACTCGCGAGAAAGATGGTCGAGGCCGACTACGCTCGGATCGCGGGGACTCCCCCGCTTATCGGCGGCCGCCGCTGATCAGCGGGCGGCCGCCCTCGCGGGTTCTACCGGAAGGCGATGCCGGCCTGGGGGTGGCCGGTCGCCCACTTCGCGACTGCCGAGAGGCTGAGCCCGCCCGATCCCGGCGACACGCCGAACATCGAGCCGGCCGTTCCGACGACCGCGGTGACCCCTCCGGCCACCGTGGGAGCAGAGGACCACGCCTTGTAGCGGGCCGCCTGCGCGGCCTCCCAGCGCTGGAGCCAGGTCTGGACGATCTGGCCCGCTCCGTACTGCGGCACGAGGTCCTCCCGAGTCGTACCGGCCCTCTACCGGTACTGGATGCCGGGGGGCGGGGTCGGCGATCCGTAGACGCGGCCCGAGCTCGAGACCTGGTAGCCCACGTCGGTGGACGCCCCGGTCGCGCTGCCCGTCGAGCCGCCCGCTCCGCCGGAGCCGCTGCCGCCGCCGGCGCCCGCCCCGCCGAATCCGGAGAGGAGGCCGCCGGGGGTGCGGAGGCGCGCGCCGAGGGTGCTGCCGAGGGCCTGGAGCTTGGCGCCGGGCGAGCCGGCCGCCTGGATCGAGGCGAGGCGGGACTGGAGGGGGCCCATCGCGGTCGAGAGGATGCCCCCGCCGCTGGACCCGCCGGTGAGCGAGGACAGGAGTCCGCCCTGTCCGATCGAGTGGCTCGTCCCCGAACGGAGACGGCCCTTGATGGTGTCGATGATGCTGGGCACGATCGTGAACCTCCCTTCAGCTCCGAACGGCCTACCGGCCGATCAGCGCCCGGTTGTTCTTCCCGAAGCGGTCGCCGAGGCCGATCAGCATCGGCACGACGCCCCGCGATCGGAAGTCGTCGACAGCGGACTTCGTCACGCTGTCGATGCGGTCGCGCACGTTCGTCTGGAGCCTTCCCACCACGTCCCCCATGCCCGGCATCGTCAGAGCCTCTGGTGTGACCTAACCGGGCCCCGGCTCTTAATCCTTCCGTCGCAACCGACGGCCTACGGGGGATTCGTGCCGGGGGAGAGGTACAGCGTGTAGAAGCCGCGCCGGATCAGGACGGAGTTCCACCCCGTGAGCGCCGCGCCGAACCCCCAGATGTCGATGGTCGGGGACCCGGGCACGCCGACCGCCACGATGAGCTTCTCCCAGAGCCAGAGGCGGCCGGGAATCTTCCACGTCACCGTTCCGCCGCGCCCGTTCTGCGAGAGCCACGTCGCCGCCTCGAACGTCGTCGACACGCCGAAGTGGATCGCCACCGTCGAGAGCTGGCGGTAGAACGTCTGGAGGAGGACCTGGTCGAGGACGGCCTGAGCCGCGTTCTGGTACGGCGTCTGGACCGTGATCGCCGGCATCGCCGGCGTCCCTGACGCGCTCCCGCGCCAAGTACGTTTCGGCTAGTGCGCCGAGGACGGCGTCAGGACCGGGTCGGCCGCGAGGAGGTTACCCTGCTGCGCGGCGATCTCGTCGGCGAGCGCCGACGCGCCCATCGGCCTCACCGACTGCGCGACCTTCCCGTGGTAGAACGCCGCGAGGTTCCCGAGGTAGCTCTCGAGCGCGGGGTACTTTCCGGAGGCCTTCACCATCGCCTGCGCGGACGACAGGTCCTGGGCCGCCTGGCGCATCTCGACCGCCGCGCGGAAGACCTGCCGCGACCTCAGGAACGACGCGGCGTGCTCGAGCGATCGGCCCGCCGCGTCGACCCGGAAGTGTACGGAGGCCAGCACCGCGTCGACCGGCAAGCGATGCTCACACCCCGAGCAGCGCGCGGTTCGCCACGCCGAACCGGGTGCCCAGCCCGATCAACATCGGCACCACCCCGCGCTCCCGCAGCTCCGCGACGGCCGTCTGCGCCGATCTCGCGCGCTCGCGGTACTGGAGCCGGTCGAGGACCTGTATCGCCTCGGGGAAGTTGGTGCCCCCCTGGAGGATCCCGAACTGGCCCGGCACGCCTACCTCCTCCGCTCCTTGCCGAGGATCTGGTCGACGCGCGGGCGGACGACCTTGTCGAGCAGGTTGCCGGTGACGTGGGTCGTGACCTCGTGCCGGACGCGGTCGACGATCCGGCCGCGGAGACGGTCGCGGTCGAGCAGGATGTCGAGAAGGGGCCGGTCGTCCTCGCCCATGGGAACAGGGATAACGCCCCTGGGTATTTGGGTTTCCCCCGATGGCGGCTCCGAGCGGCTGGGCGCTCCGCCTCGTCCGCCCCGTCGCCGTCGCCCCCGTGTTCGTCGTCGCGCTCACGATGAGCCTGATCGCCGCGGGGCGCCACCCGACCGAGCCCGACGTCCTCCGCGGCCTCCTCGCCGCCGCGCTCCTCTCCGTCGTCACCGTCGTCGGCGACACGATCAACCAGGTGTCGGACGTCGAGGAGGACTCGGTGCATCCCACGAAGCAGGACCGGCTCGTGCCGAGCGGCGCGATCTCCCCCTTCCGCACGACGGCGTACGCGATCCTCGCCTGGCTCGCCGCCTGCGTCGTCGCCGCGGCCCTCCTGCCCGGGGAGTTCGTCGTCCTCCTGCTCCTCGTCCTAGTGTTCGTCTGGCTCTACACGTTCATGCGCTGGAAGGAGCGGCTCGGACTGAACCAGCTCGCGCTCAGCACCCCGCGCGGAGCGCTCGGGTTCGCCGCCGCGTGGGTCGTCAACGGGAGCCTCTTCGCCCCGGCCCTGTGGGTGGTCCTCGCGATCACCGTGCCGTACGTCCTGCTCGGCAACGAGGTCCGGAACCTCGGCGACGACCGGGAGGCGGACATCAGCGCCGGCGTCCAGAACGTCACGACGGTCTGGGGCGACGGCGCCGGGCGCGCCGTCACGCTCGCCGGGATGCTCTGGCCGATCGCGCCGCTCCTCGCGCTGTCGCTGTGGAGGTCCAATCCCGCCGCGTGGCTCCTCGCTGTGCCCGGCCTTGTTGGCCTCGTCGGCTTCCGATCGTGGAGGCCGTTCCGCCTGTGGATCGGTTTCTATATCGGTCTCGCGATGGTCCCGATAGTCTTCGCGCTGGGTCTGTTCGTCTTTGGCGTTCCGCCGTAGGCGGACCATACCACACCGCGCCGGGCCCCGTCGCGCCTAACCAAAGCACTCCGCGGCCAACCAGTCCCGGCCAAACCAGACCAGGGCTTTCCGCGCCTAGCCTCACCAATCCGCAGCTCGCCTTGCCCAACACAGCCCGACCTGACCGCAGCGAGCCGGACCATGCCTCGGTCCCTGAACTCATGGCCCTTGATAGCGATGCTTCCACGCCCCACCCGACCATGCCTTGCCTGTCCATACCTTACCCGACCAGGCCAGTCCCGGCCCGGCCTAACCGCACTCGGCCCATCCGTGCGCTAGCCGGCCAGTCCAGACCTTGCCGCGGTTACCACGCTACTTGGTCACGAAGTGCGTGACGTTGAATCGGCCGTAGGTCGGCCTGAAATCCCCCACTCCGATCAGCCGGCCAGCCTTCTGGATTGTCGCGTTGAGGAACTGCGGCCCGATGTACTCGGGCAGACCGATCATCAGCTCGAACCGCGCCTTCCAGCCGGGGTTCAGCGCCGGTCGCTTCCGCGTGATCCCGTTGCGCTGTACCATCACGCGCCGCTGGTCGACGAAGTCCCAGTCCTTCGACCCGAGGTCCGCGAGTTCCGTCAGCGATGTGACCCCCGCCTTGAACAGGTCCATCGCCGACTTGCGCGGCGAACGGGGGTCCTGCTCGAACTTCGCCGCGTGGACGATTGCCTGCCGGAGGTACTCTCCTGGAAGGGCGAGGTGGCCGTTGGGGAGACGGTAGACGTACGTCTCGAGGTCGTCTGTCTTCTTCGCCTTCGACCCCTTCGCCGCGCGCGCCTTCTCCTCTACGCCCTCGACGCTCCACCGGTGGAAGAGCATCGTGGTCGTCCCCTCGATCTCCACTGTGGCGACGTACGGCTCCGTGTACGCGAGCTGGTCCGCGCCGTCGTTCGACACCGGGTCTAGTCCCCTCAGTTCCGCTTCCGTCCCGCTCCCTGCCATGTTCTCCGCTCCTTTTCGGCTGCCATGCGAGAATCGATCACCTGCTGGACCATCCGCGACAGATTGATTGTGTTCCTCTCGACCCAATCCGCCTGTGTTGGGGTCAGCGTGATCGTCTTCTTCACCGCTGGCATACGATATGGCTGATACGGCAAGACTATATGAGCGGTATGCTATGGCCGGCTACCGGCATGGTCGAAGTAGGCTTGCCAACGTCGGCAGAGTTTAGGTGTGTCTAGGCTGGGAAAAGTGTGCTGTGCTAGGTACGGACTGGTTCGGTTGCGTATGGACGGGTTAGCCAGGGCGATTCCCGGACAGGTAGGTTCGGGCCAGGTATGGTAGGTTACGGCTCTCACCGAGCCCCGGCCGACTTCAGCGCCTCGAGGATGTCCGTCGGCTGGACCTGCTGGTACCGGGACGTCGTCGACGGGCTCGCGTGGCCCATCAGCCGCTGGATGATCGCCTGCGGCGTCCCCCTTAGCGTGAGGTCGACGGCGAAGGTGTGCCTCAGGATGTGCGGGTGCGTCTCGATACCCGCGAGCCCGGCCCGGCGGGCCGCCTCGCGGAGCAGGTTGTGTATCCGCCACTGCTCCCGCGTCGGCCATACGAACGCCTGGACCGCGAGCCCCTCCGCGAGCGTCTTCTCCGGGTACCTCCGCCAGAACGCGTCGCGCGCCGCCTCGATCGCCCGGGCCATCGCGGGCGGCCCGTCCTCCGGGAGGGGGACCACGCGGCTCTTCCCGCCCTTGCCCCCGCGCACGGTCAGGATCCCGCGCTCGAGGTCGATGTCCCTCCACTTCAGGTTCAGGAACTCCTGGAGCCGGAGCCCGGTGCCGCGCAGCAGCTCGAGCATGAAGACCCGCTCGGCCGAGTCCTTCGGCGAGTCGGCGAGCGCCTTTTTCAGGGCCTCGAAGTCGTTGTCGCGGAGCCACGCGACTGTCACCTCCCGCGGCTTCGGCCGCTGCCAGCCGACCGTCGGGATGGACCGGAACGCGGCGTATAGCAGGAGGATCTCCGCGTCGAGCCAGATCCCGTTGGGCCGGCGGCCCTGGCGCTTCAGCTCTCCGATGTACCGGTCGTAGAGGTCGCGGTCGATCTCGGGCGAGCCCCCGTTCCACGCGGCGTACCGCGCGAGCCTCTTCCCGTACGTCGCGACGGTGTCGGCGGACCCGCCAGACCGGGATCGGAGGAACGCGGCTACGGGACCTGGGTCAGCGGCGCCGACACCGGATCGTCCCCCGGCAGCCGCATCGCCTCGATGAACTCGGGGATGATCCTCCGGTCGAGGAGCATCAGCTCCTGGAGCGCCGACGACGTACCCTCCCACTCGATCTTCCCGATCCGCACGGCGTCGAACACGGTGAAGTTCTCGTGGACCTTCTTCCCCCCGGCCCTCAGCGCCTGGACGTACCGGTGCGGCGGCTTCGCGATCGCCCAGATCGTCGGGAAGTCCGTCCTCACGACGATGTCCGGGAACGGCACGTCCGCCACCCTCCGGAACTCGCCCTCCGCCCCCACCACCGCCGTGAACGTGTGCTTCGCCATCCCCCTCACCTGGACGTCCGCCTCCGAGATCTCGTACCGGACCACGCGCTCCCTCCTCATCCCCGACTGGGTCTGGAGCTGGCGTATCTTCTCCCGCCTCCGGTTCGCCTGCCGCTCGAGGTGGTTGAAGTACCTTTCGAGGAACCATCGCTTGATCCCGCCCGCCATCTACGCCTCCGACGCGACGGCGGCCTCCGCCAGCGCGTCGAACTCGAGGACGAACTCCGTGGAGACCGCGACCACCGGGTCCCGCTTCAGCGACCGGCTCCACGGGAGCTGCCCCAGGAGCCGCGTCCCGCAGTCGCGCGCGGCGGCCTGGACGGCCTCGAGGCCGCCCCCGTCCATGATCTGCTCCCCGCACTTCGGACAGGCGAGCCCGACCATGTTGCCGAAGAGGCCGAGCGTCCGGACCGAGAGGTTGGAGTAGGCGTCGAGCATCCGCGCCGCGTCCTCGATCGAGGTGCGGTCCGGGGTCGTGACGACGATCCCGCAGATCGACCGGCCGAGGTCCCGCACCGCCTTCAGCGTGTCCCCCGGCGCCGGGTCCATGTCGACGATGAGCCAGTCGAGCGCCGGCCACTCGACCGCGATGAGCATGTCCCGGACGATGGACTCGAGCGTGTTGCCGTTCATCAGGAGGGCGCCGCCCTGCCGGAAGAACATCGCCGGGGAGAACACGGAGATCGCCGGGGAGCCGACCGTGATCGAGGGCGAGAAGCGGGGCGGCACCGGCCGGCCCGATGGGAGAACCTCGCACCGGTCCGGCAGCCCGAGGAGGTATGTCACGTTCGGCGCGCGGACGTCCAGGTCGAGGAGTCCGACGCGCAGCCCCCGCCGCATGAGCGCGAGCGCCCAGCCGATCGCCGCCGTCGACTTCCCCACCCCGCCCTTGCCCGAGGCGGAGAGGCCGAACCGCGCGTCGTCAACGAGAGACAATCTGCGTCGCCTCCTGTACGACTCCGCGGAGCGTGTCGATCCCGGCGCCGAGCTTCCTGAGCTCGCTCTCCGGGTCCGCGCCCCCGAGGAAGCGCGCGATCAGGGGGTTCTGCGCGAGCTGCTGTAGCGTCCGGTTCGTCTGTCCGAGGGTCGCGTTGAACGCCTCCAACGCCGCGACCCCCCGCGCCACGACGCGCAGCGCGTCCGGCCCCAGTTTCGACATGTCGGTCCGCGCCAGCGCCTGGGTCAGCGCCCTGGCCTCCGGCGTGAAGTCCCTCAGCGCGTCGGCCAGCGTCCTGATCCTCGCCGCTCCCTGCATCTCAACGACCCCCCCGCCGGCCCCCGGCGAGGAAAGCGAACGGCCGGGGGCGGATCTCCGCGAACCCCTCGCGCCAGGAGCGGATCGTGCCGCCGACGTCCGACACGCGGAACCGCACGAGGCGGTCCGGCGGCGCCTGGACCGGGACCCCGAGCGCCTGCCGCGGCGCCATGCGCCGCAGGACCTCGGCGTTGGCCTGCTCGATCTGCGACGTCCGCTCGGCGACCTCGAGGGCCGCCGGGTTCCGCTCGACGTACCGGCGGGCGTTCGTCTCGAACTCCGCCTCCGACTCGACGAGCTTCAGGGCCGCCGAGTAGTCGTCGCGGCAGTGTCCGCAGAGCGACTGGTCGCGCAGCCGGCGGAGGCCGTCGAGCACGGCGGAGCGCGGATCGTCCGGCATCAGCGGGTGCTGAGCCCGTTGGCGCCCTGGATTCGGCCGCCGGCGTCGCCCTGCCCTGGCGGCGGGGGAGGCGGCTCGCCCGTCATGCCGGCCAGTCTGCGGGCCTCGGCCTCGATCTCAGCGTCGGTCGGGTTCTGCCCGATCCCCTCGCGCTCCTCCTGGGAGGAGGTCATGTTCCGGGCCAGCTTCTTCGCCGCGTCGGCGATCCCGAACTTCTCCGCCACCTCGATCAGCGGCTTGCCGTCGAGGCGCCGGGACGCGAGGTCGATCGCCTTCGCGGTCGCGTCGTCCTTCCGCATCGCCGCGCGGCGCTCGGCCTCGAGCGTGATCTGCTCCTCGTTCAGGAGCGAGTTCTCCGACCGCGGGATGTAGCCGAGCTGGCGCGCCGCGGCGTCGTATCGCGCCTGCGCGAGGCGGAGCCCCTCCGGTGTCGTCGCCTGCGACACGGCCGCCTCGAGCCGCTTGAGCTGGTTCTGGAGGTCGTCGCTCCGCTGCTTGGCGAGCTCGTTTTGTAGCGCCTCGAGGCGCTTCGCCATCGGCGACCCGCCGCCCTCGTCCCCCATCTTGGCCGTCAGTTGTCGGATCTGCTCCTGGAGCGGGCCCGTCGCCTGCGCGACGATCTCCTGCTGCTCGCGCCTCCGGTCCGCCTCGGCCTGGCGCTGTCGCGCCGCGGCCTGCTCCTCCATGATCGCCTTCGCCCACGGCGGCGGCTCGTCGGCGGACTGGCCGCCCGGCCCCGCTTTCGGCAGCCACGCCGCGAACCCGGCCATCTGGCTCTGGCGGATTTTCCGCGGCTGCGGGATCCCGCCGATGTTCAGGACGACGTCCACGATCGGGTCCTCCTCCACCTGCGGCGCCTCCGCCTCCTCCATCCCCAGCTCCCGCTTGCGGGCCTTGATCTCGAGCCGTATCTTCTCCGCCTCGAGGCGGTCGATCTCGGCCGCCATCTCCGCCCGCTGCTCCGCGCTCACGCCCTGGCCCGCCCCGCCGGCCACCCGCCGCCTCAGCTCGTCCATGCTGGGCGGGCGCTCCGACGACTCCCCGTCGCCGTCGCCCGGCGACTCGAGGCCGTCCGGCTTCCGCGGGAACAGGGCCGTCTTGAACACGTCGACGCACTCGTCGGCGAACGCCGGCGCGTACCCCGACGCGGTGACCATCTGGCGCAGTCGCGGGAGGTTCCGCGGCTCGTCCCGCATCTGGAACGCCCAGAGGATCCCGCGCGCCTTCTCCTCCTTCATCCCGAGCAGAACCCAGGCGTTGAGGACCTGCTCGTACGCCCTCGGGATCTCGACGCGGCCCGACATCGGCGAGGGCCTCTCGGCGGACATCGAGTCGGTCGTTGGCTCCTGGTAGATCGACCGGAGCAGCGAGTCCCTCTCCTGTGGGTCGATCCCTCCCCCCTGCGGTGGGCCCTGTCCGCCCCCTCCGGCGCGTTCGCGGTCGAGATTTCCGGCCGGAACGTAAAAGCCGGGCCGGTAGCCTTTCGGCAGCCCCCCAGCATCCTGCCCAGATCGCGGGTCCTCGCGGGGGGGCTCCCGCCCCTCCTCGCCGAGGCTTCCGCGGGCCGCCTCTCCTCGCGCGCCCGCGGGCGCGCGCGAGTGGCTTTGGCTGGGATCTGCGTCGGACGACCCACCCTGCTGGGTGCCCTTGCCCTGGCCGGTGATCAGTCCGAGCGCCCACTCGACGGCCTTGAGCGGAGTCGACGTGCGGCGCGCGATGTCCTTCGGTCCCTTGCCCTCGCGGAGCGAGCTTTCGATGAGTTCCTTCTTGGCCCAGGCCTGCCGGGCCTGCCCGATCGTGATGTCGCTCGGGAGGTTGTCGAAAACGTGGCTCTCGTCCAGCTCGGCGGCCGCCATCGGTACGCTCATATTACCTGTGCCTATATGGCCCTGACGACCGATGGATGGCTCGTTGGTACGGCCCGTGGAGCACACCTCGTTTCTCGACTGGCTCGCCGGGTTCGCAGACGGGGAGGGCTGTTTCCTCATACACCGGAGGAGTGGACCCTCGAGGACGTTTTGGTGCGGATTCAGGATCACCCTGCGGGGCGACGACTCCGATATTCTCCGCCGGGTGCGTGCCCAACTGGGGGTGGGTCACGTCTACCTCCTCGCGGCGCGCGGCAACAGAAGGCCCGCCGTGTGCTGGGAGGTTCGTGGACCGGCCGGTTGCCTGAAGTTGGTCGAGGTGTTTGATCAGCACCCGTTGCGGGCCAAGAAGGCCAGAGACTATGGGGTTTGGAGGGCTGCGGTAATCTACCACGCGCGAAACAACCGCGGGAACGGACACAAGTCGGCACCCGAGTTTCTTGAGCGCATGGAGATGTACCGAGCGGAACTCGTAACGGGGCGGCTATACGGGTCTGCTCCGATTATTGCTGGAGGTGGAGATGCCGGACACCGAGCGGAAGTCGTTGCTACAAACGCTAGTTGACTGTAAGGAGAGGGAGATTCGCCACGAACCATGCGTGGAAAAGAAGCCGACCCAGTCGCCCCCATCAGGGAGGCCATAGCATGTCTCCGTCGTGCGGAGGAGGCTGAGGGCTGTGGTTGGTGCCGAGGTCACATCACCGAACTCCGAATCCTCGCCGAGGACCTCGCCCGCGCCGCCGAACTCGGACGGGACGTCGGCCGGGGGCAGGTTGGAGACCTGGCCCGAAGGATCGGATCGCTGGCCGAGCGCCTCGGGGCCCTGGGCGCCCTCGCTCGGATCGTCCACTGGGCCAAGCGCCTCTCCCGACGTCCTCACTCCCGCTGAGGAGGCGGACGTCCTCGCCGCCTGGCGCGAGTACTCCGCCGGCGGTCTCTCGGTCGTGCCGAGGGGGCTCCCCGAGTGGGCGTTCCGGCTCTACGTCCTCGGCGTCCCGCCCGGCGCGATCGGCTTCGTCGCGGAGCGGCCCGAGGCGCCCGCGCCACCGGTGTACGAGGAGCGGATCGCCCGCCTCGAGGCCGGACACGAGACCATGCGGTCCACGGTCCGGCTCCTGCTCACCGCCGTCGACAACCTGTCGAAGAGGCCGCGGCAGTGATGCCGGGCGCCACCCTCATGGCCTGCCCGAATTGCGGACGCCTGTGCCCGCCCGGCACGCACTCGTGTACGGGACGGGCCGTCGGCGTGTGCGCCGCGTGCGGCCGGGCGATCTACTCCAACCGAACGCACCAGTGCTTTTTCGGCGGGGGAACCGCGGGGGGTCCGTACGGCCGACGGCTTTGACGTCGTCATCGTCGGCGGCGGGTACGCCGGCGCGGCGGCGGCCCTCGGGCTCGCGCGGCGCGGACTCGGGGAGAGGGTCCTGGTCCTCGACCGGAGGGGCCGCGCCGGTTACCCGCCGGCGTCGACCAGCGGGATCGCCGGCTTCTGGCTCGACAAGTTCGGGCTCTCGCCCGGTCCCGACGCGGTCGTGTCGGAGATCCGGACCTTCCGGGTGATCGTCCGCGGCGATCCGCCCGACACGGTGCGCACCCTGAGCGGGCCCCTGGTGGGGCCGAGCATGGGCCTCGTTCTGCGCGAGGACAACTTCGTCGGGCGCATGGAGGCCGAGGCGGCCAGGGGGGGCGTGACGTTCTGGCACAAGACGTCCGCCACCGAGGTGACCCGGGACGGGGGCCGGTACCGCGTCCAGAACACGTACGAGGGGAAGCCGTCCGGCTCCGTGCTGTGCGACTGGGTGCTCGACGCGGGCGGCTACGACTCGAGGGTGTCGCGCCGGTTCGGGATCACGCGCGAGCTCGAGCCCGAGTCGTTCCACCTGGGCTACGAGCTGACGACGACCGATCCCGGCACGCTGCCCGACGGGCAGGTCGCGATGTGGATGGGCTCCTGGGCGCCGGCCGGCTACATCTGGAGCTTCCCGGCCTCGAAAGACGGAAGGCCCGCGCGGCGCGTCGGCGTCGGGACGCCGCGGTCCGTCAAGGATCCGCAGGGCCGCACCATCGGGGCCAAGGTGTTCTTCGACGCCTGGGCGCGCGAGTGCCCCGGCTACGTCGGCGAGGCGCTAGCCCACGAGGGCGGGATCATCCCGACGTACCGCCCCGGGCGATCGCTCCACCGCGGCCGCGTCCTGTCGCTCGGCGACGCCGCGCGCCTCTGCGATCCGGTCACGGGCGGCGGGATCGCGCCCGCGATCGGGTCCGGACTGGCGGCCGCGCGGGCGGTCGAGATGTCGGACCCCGGGCTGTACGAGCAGCTCGTCGAGCCGTACCGCGCCGAGGCGCGCCTCCGCTGGTGGTTCAAGCAGGTCTTCCTCGGCATGGGCGACGAGGAGCTGCGCCGCTTTTTCGACCTCTTCTGCGCGTTCCCGGTGCCGGACGACGCCGGGGACCCGTACGCTCTCCGCCGGCAGGTGCTGAGGTACCTCCGGCGCGGCGGCTTTAAGCCGCTCGCTGTCCTCTGGGGGTCCGGACGACTATGGAAGGCGTTGATGGGCTGAGAGCGAGACCGGCGCCGCTGCCCGTGGGCGGGGTGAGCGAGTTCGCCCACCTCACGCCGCAGCAGGCCGAGCAGCGGTACGACTCGATGATGGCGATGGCCGCCAGGCACCACGACGTGCTGAACGCCTCGATCGTGATGTCGGTCCGCTTCCGCGGCGACCCGGTGCGGCGGGCCTCGGCGCTCGACCGCGCGATCTCCGCGATGGAGCAGGAGCTGGTCTACATCCGCCGGGCCCGCGCGGCCTACGGCGTGGCGCACCAGAAGCTCAACCTCCCGGACGCGCCCGAGTCGATCATCCCCGGTCTGTCCGCGTCCGGCCAGATCCGCACCGGAGGGGTCGTCGGCGGCAAGCTGCCGCCGCCGAAGGCGATCTGACGGCCCCCGGCGGATAGGACGTTACCGACACGTCCGTGGGTCAGGGCTAAATACTTCCTCCCGATGAACCGGGTGGCCACGGGAGCGTCCGGAACTGGTCGCGTAGCGATCATGGGCACCGGACGCCTCCCACCTAATACGCATCGGCGGGCGACGCTTTAGTACTCCCGCGTCTGTCCCGCCCCGCCCATGGTCGCGAGCGAGGCGCCGTCGCACGAGAGTTCGCCCCAGAACGGAATACCCCCAGAGGAGACGCGCCCCTTTGTGCGCGTGGGAATGTTGCTGAGCCCCCCCGGCTCCTACAGCCACGTGGTCGCGGAGTTCCGCGACTACGTGCGCGACGGCGAGACGCTCGAGGCCGCCGGTGAGCGGCTCTCGATCCTCGCGTCGCGGAGGATCCGCGCCGATCTCAAGCGGATGATCGGGCTGGACTCGGCGCCGACCGGGACGACATCCCTAGACCAATTCGCATAGCGGGGGTGTCCCGTCATGGACCCGCCGTCTATTGGGGGAGCCTCACGCCCGGAGCCGAGGTGCCCCGAGTGCCACTCCAGGGTCGCCGACGGGACCAGGCCCGACACGCCGTGCGCGACGTGCGGCAACATCCTCCCCGCCTGCGACCTCTGCGGTAGAGTGTTCCACACCGGACGGAGCTGCGAGCAGGCATGAGCGCTGTGCTCGACGCCGCGTTGGAGTACGCGCGCGCCGGGCTCCCCGTTTTCCCGGTCCGCCGGGACAAGAGGCCGAGGACGGAACACGGGTTCAAGGACGCGACGCTCGACCCTGACACGATCCGGTCTTGGTGGACGCGCTTCCCTGACGACGGGATCGGGATGCCGACGGGGTCCCTCTCGGGGATCGTGGCCGTAGACATCGACCCGCGCAACGGCGGGTCGGTGGCCTTCGCCAAGCTCGTCGAGGAGTTCGGCCAGCTCCCCGCCGGCCCGTCCGTGATCACGGGCGGCGGCGGGACGCACTACTATTTCCAGCACCCGGGAGGGACGGCGCCTGTCGTACACGGCTTCCGCCCGGGCCTCGACTTCCAGGGGGACGGCGCGTACATCATCGTGCCGCCGAGCCCGCACATGTCCGGCCTGACGTACCGGTGGGCCGGCGACTCGGCGAACACGCCGATGCCCTTCATGCCCTCGTGGCTCTTCCGCATCGTCTACGAGCACGCCCCCGCCCCGTCGGGCGATCGCCCGCTGCCGGAGTTCCCGGCGCCGGCCTCGGACAAGGAGGCGCTCGAGCGCGTCTTCTCGGGCCCGAACGGAGACCTCCACCGGTGGGTCTACGAGAACCGGCTCGCGGTCTCGCACGTCAAGGACCACGCCGCGTACGTCGCCTTCTGCACGGCGCTCCTGTTCGCGGGGGCGACCGAGGAGCAGGTGCCGCGCATACTCGGCTTCACGCCGGAGTCGTGGGACCAGAGCGGTCGCGCCCAGTGGAAGCACCTCGCGAAGCACGGGGGCTACTACCGCCGGAGGGACACGCTCGTGCGCGTCTCCTCCCTGTACCGGGACGCGCTGGCGGCGCTGAAACTGCCGCCGCCGAACCCGGCGGGCGCGAAGCCGGAGGAGGAGCCGCCGGCGCCGAGGCCGAAGTTCCCGGCGAGCCTCTTCAAGATGGGCAAGAACGGGTGGGTGGGAGACGACGGGGCCTTCCGCGACTGGTTCCGCACGGACGAGAGCTTCGTCGTTCCCGTCGAGCGGGGGACATTCAGCAGCCCGGGGAACTTCGAGATCCTCAGGTACAACGACGGCTACTACAACGGGACGGCCAGGGCGTTCGTCCGCGGGCGGATCGAGGACGCCTTCAGGCACATGAGCGTCGCGTCGACCGAGGCGTTCCGCGAGGAGGTTCTCAAGGGCCTCGGGGCGACGTCCGAGTTCCACCGCTCGCGGACGGACTTCAACCCGCCCCACATGGTCTGCCTGGCGAACGGGGTACTCGACACCGGCACGCGCGCGATCACGCCGCACCCGCTCAGGCCCGGGCCGGGCCACCCGGTCTTCACCTGGAAGATGCCGGTCGCGTACGACCCCGAGGCGACCTGCCCCCGCTTCGAGCAGTTCCTCCGCGAGATCATGCCCGACACCCCCGACGGACGGGGGGAGAAGGCGCGCGAGCTGCTCGTCGACCTGATGGGCTACGCGCTCTGGCGGGCCAACCCCTTCCAGGTGTTCTTCGTCTGCGTCGGCGACGGGGCGAACGGGAAGACGACGTGGGGCAAGGTCCTCCAGGCGCTCGTGGGCCGCGACGCGATGTCGGACCTCAGCCTACAGCAGATCTCCTCGCACCGCTTCGCGCCGGCGGAGCTCGACGGCAAGCTGGTCAACCTCTGCGACGACCTGCCGTACGACAAGCCGCTCACCGCGACGGGCGCGCTCAAGATCCTGACGGGCGAGGGGACGATGACCGTCGAGCGGAAGGGCCAGCACCCGTTCGCGATGCGCTTCGACGGCAAGGTGATCGCGATGGCGAACCGGACGCCGCCGACCCAGGACGACACGTACGCGTTCTGGCGGAGGGTGGTGGTCTTCCGGTTCGAGCAGACCTTCGCGGTCGGCGATCCGCGGCGCGACCCGGACCTCGAGAGGAAGCTCCTCGCCGAGCTGCCGGGGATACTGAACCTCGCGCTCAAGGGCCTGGCCCGCGTCCGCGGCCGGCTCGAGTTCGATCCCGAGCGCCTGCTCGTGAACGCCGAGGAGGAGTGGCGCCGGCGCTCCGATCCGATACGGGCCGAGCTGCTCGACGCCTTCGAGGTGTGCCCGGGGGCGTTCGTGACCAACGAGCGGATCCGGGACTGGCACGTCTCCCTGTGCGAGGCGGAGGACCGGGAGCCCCTGTCCAACGACGCGCTGGGCCAGGCTGTCACGCGCGCCTTCCCCAAGTCGCGACCGAAGCGAAAATCGGTCCACGGGAAGAGCGTCTGGGGGCGCCCCGGAATCAGGGAGAGAGTGGCGTCGCCGGGGGGGGAGGGGGGTCCGGGGTCCGGACCCAGCCCTCCCCGACATTCAGCGACACTCGACGGCGAGATGGGGGGGGGGCCCCCGGCGACGGGGGGTCTCCCGTCAGAGAAAACCGTCGAAACGACCGTCGCGTCGCCGGGGGTCGCCGGGGGGTCTGTACCTGCGGGAAAAGACAAAAGTCGTGTTTCTATAGCAGAGCTGACCCCCCCGGCTACCCCCGGCGACGAGGGGGGGTCCGGGGCACTTCCGGACGGTCCGGTCCAGGGCCTCCCGGGAGCGAGTAGCGAATCGAGCGAAAAGAGGCCGGAGGAGGGCGAGGTGTCGCGCGCGTACAACGCCCTGCTCGACGCGATCCAGCGGAACGGCGACATCCCGTTCGAGCCCGATCGGATGCGGGGGTGGCTGGAGAGGGAGGGGCACGCCGCAGGGGCGCTCAACGCGGCGTTCGGCCGGATCTTCGGCCGGGGGCTCGTGGTCAAGATGGACGACGGGCGGTACCAGCTCAAGATAGCCCAGACGACCACCGGCTCCGTGGCCGACAGCCAGCGCGAGCGGCTGGAGGCGGTGCTGAGGATCGGCGCGGAGCTACAGCGCACCGGCGGCGGGACGTTCTCGATGGACGAGCTTCTGGCCGAGGCCGACAGGGCCGGCGTCGAACGGGCGAGGGCGGAGGCGCTCGTACACGCGCTGAGGAACCAGGGAGAGCTGATAGAACCGCGGCCCGGCCGCTGGACGCTGGCGAGGTTCTACTGATGGGCGACACGGCGATCGAGTGGACGAACAAGACGTGGAACCCGGTGACGGGCTGCTCGAAGGTGAGCGAGGGCTGCCGCAACTGCTACGCGGAGAGGATCTCGCTGAGGTTCGGGAGGTCCAAGAAGCCGTGGACGCACCCGAACGCGGCGGAGAACGTCGTCCTCCACCCGGACCGGCTCGCGGCGCCGCTCGGGTGGAGGGAGCCGAGCATGGTGTTCGTGAACTCCATGAGCGACCTCTTCCACGAGATGGTCCCGTTCGACTTCATCGACTCGGTCTTCGAGGCGATGGCCGCGGCGCGCCAGCACACCTTCCAGATCCTGACGAAGAGGCCGGAGCGCGCGGACGAGTGGCGGCGCACGACGACCTACCTGGGCGGGGGCGACTCCCTCGCCAACGTGTGGATCGGGGTGTCGATCGAGTCGCAGGACCACATCGGGCGCGCGGTCGAGCTGCTGGGATCGGACTTCGACAACTTCCCGGTCCTCTTCGTGTCGGCGGAGCCGCTCCTCGGGCCGGTCGACCTGGCCGGCCTCCTGGGAGACGACCTGATCAACTGGCTCATCGTCGGCGGCGAGAGCGGGCCCGCGGCGAGGCCGATGGACCCGGGGTGGGCGACCGCGCTCAGGGACCAGGCGAAGGGCGCTGGGATCCCGTTCTTCTTCAAGCAGTGGGGCGGCCGGGCCGGCAAGCGCGGCCACGGCGAGGCGGTCATCGACGGGCGGGAGTGGAAGGAGATCCCGGCGCGCGCGGCGGTGCCGGCGTGACCGATCCGATCCGGTTCGAGGTCCGCGGCCTCCCGGCGCCGGAGGGGAACCTGAGGGCCGGCCGGGGCGGGGCGAGGGTGCGCCTCTACCACCAGAACTCGCGGTCCCTCAACGACTGGCGCCAGGCGGTGGCGTCGGCGGTACAGGCGCACGCCCCCCCGGCGCTGTGGACCGGACCGGTGGCGGTCGAGCTCGAGTTCTCCCTGCCCCAGCCGAAGAGCGTGCCGACCCACCGCGGGCGGGGGAAGAAGAGGGCGCCGGTGCGGTCGTGGCCGGTGTCGAGGCCGGACCTCGACAAGTTCGTCCGGGCGGTGCTGGACGCGCTGACGCTCGTCGTGTGGGTCGACGACAGCCAGGTCGTCTCGATCCGGGCCAGCAAGGAGTACGGGGTCCCCGGGCTGAGGGCGGCGCTCTCGCGGGTCCAGGACGGCCCGACGGGCCCCGACCCTTCAAATCCGCCGGCGCCCATCTCGGGTCCCGATGATGGGCGATCGGCGGCCCGGTAGTCCAGTCGGGGCGTCGTCGGAGCCGCCGCGGTACCGCTGCGTCTGCGAGGCGACGCACCCCCTCGGCGCCCGCCCCCACACGCCCGACGAGGTGCGTCAGCTCATGGCAGGAAGGACAGCCGGCTCCCGCCATGAAACAGAGAACAGGCCGGCTATCTCGGGGAACACCCGCTCGACGTAGTCGAGAGCGTTGCACGGGCGGCACAGCACCTCCAGGTCATCAGTCCGCCGTGCGCCGGATAGGAGCAGAACCGCCATGCGAACTCCCCTCACCCCGGTGATGCGGGTCTCGGCCCGACCACCACCGTTTTTATGGTTGAACTCCAGGATAGGGAGATAGGTGCAGCCGCAACGACGGCAGACGGCCCCCCCGAGTAGATTCATCGCGTCCCGTTTCTGACGGAGCCTGGCGTTCCGTTTTTGGGAACGGACCATCTGAGGGTTGTTCATCTTCCATTTGCGGACCGATAGCCGGTGTGCGACAGGGTCAGTTGCCGCCCGGCGAGACGGGGTCCAGCCAGTTGATCGGCGCCAGTTGGATGTCTCACGGGTACGGCAGTCCTTGCATATCAGCGCGTGGCGCCGAACATCGGTCGGGAACCAGTTGGTCGAATCGAGCGGGGAGGAACAGGAACGGCATATTCGTTCTCTGCGTGGCGGTGACATAATGGCAGTATTCCCACGGGTTATTATAGAATGTGCGGACTCCCGCTCTCGGGTAGAACCCCGGTACCCCGCCACGGCGAGGCCGCGACTGTAAGCTTTCGGCCCAGCCCCGGCGGAGGCTGATGTACATGGCATACACTAACGGACCGGTACGGTTCTCGGCAATCCTCAGCACCCCGGTGACCTACGTCACGACCATCGCGGCGATCGCGCTCACGCTCTTCGGAGCGTACGTGGTCCACGTCGTGCCGCAGTTCCTCGGGCTCGTGGGGGTCACCTCGGGCATCCTCGGGCTCCTGGCGTTCCTGATCCAGGACCTGATGGCCGAGAAGATCCCGACGGGATGGCCCGTCTACACGACGTTCATCGTCGTGTCGATCGTGGGCGCGCTCGAGGCGGGGATCGGCGAGGCGACGTCGACGACGTTCATCACGCTGGCCGCGTTCGTCGCGTGGCTCCTGTTCATCGTCCAGGCGGTGATCACGTACCTCAACAACGACCAGGGGGCGAACATCCCCATCTCGACCGAGGTACAGGTGGTCACGCTGCTCGGTTTCCTCGTGACGATCCTCACGAGCATCTCGACCAGCGGATCGCTGTCGACGGCGAGCCTGAGCGCGGCGAACGTGACGGCGGGCTTCACCGTGACGGGCATCGCGTCGCTGGGCAGCTACGTCTTCGCGAAGGAGACGGCGCTCAACGCGCGGCGCTCGGCCCGATCCGCACCGTCGTCCTCGGCGACAGCGCCCCGGTAGGCGCTGCCCACCGCGGCACCCAACCCCTTCCGGCCCTCTTTTCCGTAACCTCCCGGAAACGAATGGTTTAAGGCGGGCCCCGCATACGGTCCGGCCGTGCTGCCGGGTCCCCAGGACCTGAAGACCGCAGAGTGCCTCGCGAACATGACGGAGCGCGCGTCCCGGCTCGCGGACCGGCTCGAGGAGCTCGGGCGCACCGCCTTCGCCGGGATGCTCGACGAGGGCCCCGTCGAGAGTACAATTTAGCGCCCCCGGGATTTAAGGCCCGGAGCGCCTAACCCGTTACGTGTCCGCATCCGGGCGCGACCTCAACTCGTCGCTGCTGCGATCCCGACTCGACCAGTTCCAGGGCCAGCTCGACCGCATCGAGGGGGACATGACCCGCGTCGAGGACCGCATCTCGGGGCACTCGGTGTACGCGTCGAAGCTCGAGGTCCGGCTCGCGGCGCTGGAGCAGTGGCGGATCGACTTCGAGAAGAACCAGGCCGACGAGTCGGCGTCGGAGCAGTGGGGGGTCGGGACGATCATAGCGGTCGCTGCGATCGTCGTGGCGGTGGCGGGCGTTATCATCGCGTACGCGATGCGGTAGCGCTTGACGCTCGCCGACTACCTGCGGATCGGGCGGGCGCAGACCGCGGCGGTGGAGGCCGCGGGCTTCCCGCTCGCGGCCCACATCGGCGGCGCCCCGCTCTGGGCCCTGCCCCTCTTCGCGCTGCTCGGCCTCCTCTCGCACCTGGGCGGGTTCGGGGAGAACGGGATCACGGACCTCGCGTACGACCGGCAGGATCCGTCCAAGCTCGACCACCCGCTCGTGTCCGGCCGGATCTCCTTCCGCCGCGGGCTCGCCTTTGTCTACGGGTGCCAGGCGGCGGGCGTGCTGCTGTTCCTCCTCCTGCTCTGGAGGAGCGGGTCCGCCGGATCGGAGGTCACGGTCCCCGCGTTCGTGGGGTACATCATTCTCGGGCACGCGTACAACTTCTGGGGGAAGTCCTGGAAACCGGGCGCGGTGCTGGAGATCAGCGGAGCGTTCGCGCTCGCGTTCCTCGCCTGCGGCTCCCTCTGGACCGGGAGAGCGGACGCGCTGGTGTGGGCGGTGACGGTCTACGCGTTCGTCTTCACGGCGTTTCAGATCGCGGTGGCCGGCGAGCTCAAGGAGCTGGGCCAGCCCAACGAGAGCAACCTGCTGCGGCGGCTGGGATCGAGCGTGGGCCCGGGCCTGCTCGGGGCGGCGTCGCAGATGATCACCCAGATAGTCAAGGGGAGGGGGGCCGCGGTGAGGGGAAACACCGACCCGTTCCTGCTGACGGGCAAAGGGGCGTGGTATCTCGCTCTCGCGCTGTCTACCGCCAAGGCGGCGGCACTCGGCGCCGTGGCGTGGCTGGCGGGGAGCGCCTTCCTCGGGACGAACTGGGGATTCCAGATTGGGCTCTTCACATGGGGAGCGTTCTTCGTCTACAGCGTGGCGCTACTCATCCCGGGCCCGTTCGAGCGCGGCACCCGGTTGAGGATCATGGGCATCGGTGAGGCGGCGTCCTACCTGCTCCTAGTCGTCGCCCTGACCCCCCTGCTCTGGCCGTGGCTGTCCGCGGCGTTCCTGCTGCTGCCGGTCGTCTGGTTCGCGTCGATGAACCGGCTGCTGTGGAGCCGCACCGGGTCCGCGTGGGCGCCGGGCGTCTGACCCGGGCGGAGCGACATTTAATGTCCCCCTCGCCATACGGGGACCGATGGGCAAGCGCCACCGGGACGCCGTCCACCGGGAGTACGGATACAGCCCGGGATACAAGGACGTCCCCGAGCGCGACCGCGGACCGCGGACGACCCGCGCCCCGTACATCGGGGCGGCGGGAGTCCAGGTGAGCGACCAGGGGGCGAAGACGGTGATGGCCGCCCTCATGGCCGTGGCCCGCGCGCGGGCGCGCCAGCCGGTCTCCCTGTCCGCGGCGCCGCCGCCCGAGGAGCCGGTCCGGGAGTAGGCGGTGGCGTCCCCGATCTGCCCGGTCTGCGGGGGCCCGATGGCGGCGGTGGGCTACGCTCCGACGGTGGTGTCGACCGTGGGCGCGTCGTCGGTGACGTCGGGCAGCGTCCCGGCGGGGATCTCGGCGGGCCGGAGGAACTTCCTTGCCATGATGCCTCCGGCGCCGAAGATGGTGTACCTCTGCCCGAGCCCGCTGTGCGGCGAGGTTGCGACGGGGGCGGGATAGGCGGGGTTCAACTTTCTCGGGGAGAACTTCCTCGCGCAGCTCTCGCATGTGCTGGCGGGCCTCGGCTTCACGGCCTGGTGGTGGATCCTGCTCCCGACCCCCTACTTCCTGGGCGCCGTGCTGGGGATGGAGTTGGTCGTGCTCCTCAAGGAGACGCTCCTCGACCCACGGATCGAGACGGACCAACCGTTCTTCTGGGCCGGCGCCGAGGACCTCGCGTTCTGGCAGCCGGGGATCGGCCTCACGCTCCTCGGCCTGTTCCTCCTCCACAAGCCGCTCTGACCGTGTCAGCGTCGGGGGAGGCGTGGGTCCGACACCGGACCGAGTGCGAGAAGTGCGCCGCGTGGTGGGGGGCGGAACCCGGCGCCCGCCTCTGCTCGACGGGGGCGAAGATGGAGGAGCGGATGCGCCGGGACGCCGGGGCCGCCTAGAGCAGTCTGCCGATCTCCTCGAGGAGCGAGTCGACGCGCTTGCCTGTGCGGCGGGCGGCCGCCTCGACGGAGACCTGGGCGATGCGGGCCCCGTTGAGGCCGAGCGACTCGATGAGGCAGCCGATCCCGGCCTCGATGTCGGAGGCGCCCTGCTCGAGCTGGCCGCGGAGGAACTCGCCGACGCCCTTCTCGATCTGGGCCACGCACGGGTTCGGGGAAGGGGCGGGGGCCGGCGGCGGCGGTGGCGACCCGCCGATCGCGGCGAGGTCCGCCTGGAGCTGCGCGAGATCGAAGCCGGAGGGGGCCTCGCCGCCGGCCGTCTCGATCCAGTCGGGGGAGAGGACGGCGTAGCCCTCGTCCATGTAGGCGGCGAGGAACGCCGGGGTCACCGGGGTGACGGCTCCCCAGGTGAGACAGTAGAAGTACGTGCCGTCGTAGCCGAGGAGCGGCACGCAGTGGCCGTTGTTCGGATCGGCCGGGGGCGCGGGCCCGCTCGCGGGCAGAGCCCAGGGGGCGCCGAGCGCCTGCTGGAGGACGTAGTCGGGGAGGACGACCCCGATGTACGCGCCGCCGAAGAGCGCGACCGCCTGCTCGATCTCCATCTGGTTGCCGGGGGTCAGCTCGGCGTAGGCGGAGATCCGGTCGGGCTGCGGGCCGCCGGTCGGCAGGCCGTTCCCGCGCCAGGCGTTCAGTACGGTCAGGAGGTCCAGACCGTCGTCGGGCCCGCCGGTGAGGGCGAAGTAGTCGGAGACGACGGTGGCGGGCGGGATGTTCACGGGGGCGCCCGGATCGGCGTTGTACGTCCACGTCTCGATCATGTGGGCGGCGGCGGCGACCGTGCAGTCGCCGTACTGGTCGTTGCCGTCGATGTTCCACGCGGAGGCGGGGACGCGGCTCTGCCAGTCGACCGAGTCGGGCGGCGGCGGGAGGGCCGTCGTCAGGTACCGTCGGAACTGGAGCGTTCGGGCGTCGACTCGCTTCGGTCTCTTTCCCAGGCGGTAGCGGAATCCCTCGGGCGGCATGTTAACCCGGAGCGCCGCCCGGGATTAATAGCGGTTGGATGACCCCGAGTAACGCTCCGCTTCGTTAATAGCGCGGCGTGTGTCGTGACAGAAGATGGTAAGGGGCGTCTTCTCAGACTTGTCTGGCCGTCGCTTTGGTAGGCTCACTGTAATCGAGCGAGCGAAGACCAATTCTCGAAGGGTAGAATGGTTGGTCCGGTGCGACTGCGGAGTGTCGAAATCGGTTCAGGCCGATCGACTGATGTCGGGCCACACAAAGAGTTGCGGATGCCTGCGGAGAGAGGACGCGGCACGGAAGGGTCACCGCAATCTTAGGAATGGGAGGTACGTCGACGCTCGCGGGTACGTGCGCGTATGGAATGGCCGAGGGGAGTATGAACTCGAACACCGCCAGGTCATGGAAAAGAGACTGGGCCGTCCACTCGACTCGAACGAGACCGTACACCATATCAACGGAGTACGGAGCGACAACAGGCCAGTCAATCTCGAACTCTGGGTGATCCCCCGTCAGCCAGTAGGTCAGCGGGTACCCGACATCGTGGAGTGGGCAACCGCAGTTCTCCAGAAATACGCCCCCCGGAGATTACGTAGGCGAAGTGGATCACGCGACCAAATGTTTAAGCGAGCGGACGCCTAGGAGTAGGCATGGCGACGCCGAGCCCCGTGGTAAGCAACCCAGTGACTGTGACCGAAGCCGGAGCGCCCAGCCTGACGCTGGCCGTGGACAACGCCTCGCTCCCCTACACCGGGGGCGCGATCAACTTCACGGTGACCGCCGCGAACATCCCGGACGGAACGGCCGTCGAGCTGTTCAAGAACGGAGCCGACGCGGGGATCAGCGGGACCCTCTCGGGCGGGACATGTACCATCCCGTACACGGAGCCCGCGAACACCGCAGCCACGCCGGAGCAGGACGTCTTCACCGTCCAGTACACGCCGTCGCCGTAGGGCCGGTCCGACCGGCCGGAGCGACCGTTGGGCGCGCCCGTCGTCTCGAACCCGGTCGTCGTCACCGTGGCGCCGGCGCCGGACCTCGAGCTCGTCCGGAGGGTCGAGAGGATCCTGCGCCGGCTGGAGCACTACGTCCGCGACCGCGGGCTGCTGACCAACTGGCGCAAGGTCGCCGCGGTCCTGGAGAAGTGCCGCGAGCTGCTCGAGTACGTGGCGCCGGGATCGACCCCGCCGCCGCCCCCGTAGGATCCCGCCGCATCGGAAACTATGTAGGCCTACGTGGCCTACGGTTTCTCCGTGTGGCGCCCGCCCACGGCCACGCCGTCCACGCCGCCGCCGCGCTGCTGGTCGCCCTCCTCGCGCTCGACGCGGCGCTCCTCGTTCTGCGGCCCCCCCCGGCGCCGGTGCGGGTCTCCGAGGTCGAGTGGCAGGTCTTCGGGTACCCGGTCGGCAACGAGTCCGGGTTCTCCGCGCGATCGAGCGCTGAGGTCACGCTGTCGATCCTGGTCACCGACGGGTGTTCGGGCTGCTCGGTGCCGCTACACTTCGCCGAGGCGTTCGTCAACACGACCGGGTTCTCGGTGGTCTCCTGGAGCCTGCCCCCCATCGCCGTCGGGGCGACCGGCGAGCTGAACGTGACGGTCCGGGTCCCGGCGGGGGCCTACTCGGGCCCCCTGGCGATCAACCTCGACTGAGCTACGTGGTCGGCTGGGAGCCGATCGCGCACGCGCTGGTCGTGCTGGAGACGGACGTGACGAACCCGCCGTCGTACGGGATCACGGCGGTCACGGTCTCCTTGATGAGGTAGTTCGTCGGAACCTGGTCGTAGGCGTGGTGGATGTGCTCGCCGGGGGCCAGGTAGGAGTAGCTGTCCCAGCCCGAGGCGTAGGTCCAGTCGACCGTGATGTTGGTGATGTAGAGGGTGACGTTCGTCCGGGCGTTGGGGCCGGGCTGGGGGTCGAGCAGCACGTAGGAGTGGTCCTGGAGGGCGACCTCGTCCGGGTTGCCCTGGACCCCGATCTGTAGCGTGAAGTAGGCGACGACCGTCGGCGTAGGGGACGGGGGCGCGACGCCGTGCCCGGCGCCCGCGGCGGCGGCGCCCAGGCCCAGGAGGCCCACGCCGACGGAGAAGATCACGGCCCAGATCGTCGCGGCGCGGATTCCGGCTCGGCTCGATCTCGACATCGAGATATGGACCCGGGACATGGTACTTGAACCTTGCGCGGGGGCAACGAACGACCCGATGCCGCCCATAGGGTGAGTCGATGACGACGTTCGAGAACCTGGTGCGGGTGATGGCCGACCTCGGGCTGCCGGACGGGCCGGCCGCGGTATGCAAGGTCCAACTGATGAAGGTCGAGAAGCAGGTCGACAACCGGTGGTTCTGGCACCCCGGCATGGAGGAGGAGGGGGTCAAGGAGAGGGCGTGGGGGGTGCCCAAGTACGGGGAGTACCGGCCGACTCCGACGTACACCCTCCACTTCGCGGCGGTGATGGGGGGCGGGGAGAACCGGAGGTTCTGGGAGGCAAGCCCGTCGTTCCAGTGCGTCTTCAGCACGATCAACGAGGCGGCGGCGCTGTCGTTCGCCATCGGAAAAGAGTACTACATTCCCTTTGTGCTGGCGGACACGAGCGGACCGGATCTCCCGAAGACGGTGTGATCCGATGGGCCCCGAGGGCTACGGACCGAACTGCCCCGAGTGCGGAAACCCGTGGGAGACGCACGGGTTCAGCACCCGCGGCCTCCTGTGGTCGCGGGCGTCGACGGAGTCGCGCGGCCTCGTCGGGTGCCACCTACTCAAGCTGCTCCTCGGCCCCATGCCCGAGCCGAGCTACCGCGGCCTGCCGAGGGTCGCGGTGACGGTCAAGCGCGTCCGGCAGAAGTCGTACTTCAGGGTGGTCGAGTCCAGATGCTCGGAGTGCGGCGAGGGGTCGAGCGTGCCCGAGGGATCGTTCGCGGGGAAGACCGTGCGCCAGATCGTCGCGGAACTCCGCGCCTGGGCGTACCAGCACCGGCTCGAGCATCGCCCCGGGGGGCGGAAGAACCCGGCTCCGTCGCTCCCCCCGGGCTACTCGATCAGGTAGAGTCGTCGTCCTTCGGCTCGACGCCCGCCTCGCGGAGGGCCTTCAGGAAGTCGTCGAGCGCCCTCTGGATGCTGCGGGACTGGTGGCCGGCGCTCTTGACAAAGTCCTGGTGCTCGAGGACGACCCTGACCGCGGCGCCGAGGCGTTTCCCCGCCCAGTCCCCGTGCGCCCACCACGGAACCTCCTGCCCTTCGCGGTTCCGGCGGAACTCCATCAGCTCGACCCCCGAGGCGTCCCGGAACGCCTTGACCGTCTCGACGAGGCGCTCGTAGCGCGAGTCGCGCTCCTGGGTATCGGCGCGGAGTCGCTCCTCGACGGACTTCACCCCCGCGGTGTGGCCCCTCGAGTACGCGGCGCGGATCAGGGGCACGGCGCCGGAGCGATCGAGCGTTCTCCTGAGGATGCGGACCCAGACCTCGCGCGGGATAGGGTCCCCCCCGGCGTCGCGGACGCGCCGGGTCGCCTCGAGTACGGGGGCCTTGCGGACCACCCGGAGGCCCGATCCCATCTCGACGAGGAACCCCCATGTGGGGGGGACCTCGGTCTCGGTGGCGACCCCCTCCCCGGCGACGAGCCAGAAGCGGTCGAGGATCCTGGTGAACGCCTCGGCCTTTGTCGGGGTGGCCAGCTCGCGGAGCCAGTCGGACCGTTCGCTCTTGATCTCGATGCCGTGGACCTCGTTCCCGCGCCCAGAGATCCGGGAGACGGCGAGGGCGTCGAGCGACCGCTCCTTGTCGTCGATGGTGTCGACGGCGCCCCAGAGGGGGAACTCGAAGGTGGTGAACCACTCGGGCTCGGAGAAGTGCCTGGCGACACGGGCGGCCAGGTCGGACGTCGCCCTCCGGCTCACGGCGGGTCCCCCGCGTCGAGCCGGTCGCACTGCTCGTCCAGGATCTGGGTCTTGCGGTGGGGGTCCAGCCCGGCGTGCCTGCCGTTGAGGTGCTGGCGCAGGAGGGACCGCGCCCTCGAGCGGAGCGTCCGGTGCCGCGGCTTCCTGGCGACGTTGGTCCACCCGTCGCCGAGCGGGCACGAGACGACAGCACTCACGGCGGTTGCCCGTCCCTGGCGATCATCCGCTCTCTGGCCATTCTCAGGTGGATCAGGCCGAGCGGGGATCGGGGGAAGTCGAACTCCCGCCTGGCGTACTCGAGCGGCTGGACCTGGAAGTCGATCGGTAGCCCGGTCATGTGGCGGCCGAGCTGCGAGAACGCGAGGGTGATCCCGACCCACCTCGCGTTGCGGTAGAAGGGCAGCTTGCCCGACCGGTCTCCGAGCCCCCAGCGGTCCCACTCCGCGTCCTCCAGCATCACACGGACGTCCACGTCCCGCCAGCCGTCCTTCTTCGTCAGAGCGGAGCCGACAAGGTAGGGGGTCTCGCCGAAGCAGTCCCAGACGATCGAACCGAACTGGTCGAGCCAGATCTGGGCCGGCATCCCCACGCCCATCGGTCACTCCCTCCGCGGTCGGCCGAGGATCATGGAACGTGAAACCTGCGGCGGTACTTGGCCGCGAAGCCCTGGTAGTCGATGAGGACGTTCCCGTCCGGCAGGTGGATGTGCGGCACGTCGCCCTCCCAACACGACTTCGGGGTCGGGATGCGGACCCGGTGGGCCTTGAAGACCATCAGACGGAGAAACGCGAGGGGTCGGTCGTCGGGAGGCATCCGGATCCACCGGCCGCCGTCCCCGGAGTGGTACCAGCCCTCGTCCCCCGGCGCGGTCACGGCCTCTTCCCCGCCCGGCGCGCCCGCGGGATCCCCGCGGCGTTCAGGGCGTCGGCGATCGCCCGGGCGGCGCGGGCACGGATCCGGGGCCCCGTTGGCAGGTAGACGCACATCGACTCGTCGCGCTCGTTGACGCGGGAGTCCCGGCGGACCGGGCTCCAGCAGACGTACGGCCCGTCCTCGCCGTCGTCCTGGACGGCGTAGCCGGCCCTCCTCCTCGCGCTCATGCCGGCCCCGCGTAGGCGTGGCCCTCGACAAACCGCTTGGGGGTGCCCTCGGCGGTCACGAAGGTGATACCCCTCTGGTCCTCGCGGTGGATCGCGTAGGCGGCGGGCCAGCCGCACACCCGGCACGGCTCCTCGATCGCTATCACGCAGGCTAGACCTCCCACGGGAGGAGCGACGTCCGCTCGCCCTCGAGCTGCGCCTCGACAGCCGCCTGGCCCCAGGGGGTGTCGAACCGGCTCGCGTAGGGATCGGCGGAGAGCCGCAGGGCGACCTCGCAGCCGTGCGAGTAGTCGCTCTCGGCGTCGTGCCAGGAGTGGTCGCCGGGGGTCAGCGCCCCGCGGGCCGAGTCCGGGTCGAGGAAAAAGAGCTCGGGCGGCGGCGGGGGAGACTCCTCGCCGAGGACGTCGGCCCAGCCGTCTATGGTGGCCGGGAGGGCGGCCGCCCTCATGGCCTCGATGGGCGCTGGTGCGCGCCGTTCGCCTCCAGCACGGTCTCGACCAGGCGGTGGATTATACAGCCCGTGGAGTCGAGGCCGACGTGGTTGAGGCGGATCCTCGTCAGCTCGAAGCGCTTGCTCTGGTCGGAGACGAGGGTACAGCCGCAGGCGGATCTCGCGTTCATGGGTTACGTTCCTTCGGGGCCCGCTGGTGCGGGTGCGAGAGGCCGACGTGGGGCCGCCCGGCCCAAATCAGGTCCCAGTTCCATTCACAGTCCGGCTCCGCGCAGGGGTCTTCCCTCGGCGGTAGCGTTAGCATCACCACGCTCATCGACTCGGTTCTACCCCCACCACTCGATGGCTTGGTACGCCAACAGCCAGAGGGCGTCGTCGGCGATCTGCTCGTCGTTGGTTTCGAGCCCGAAGTCGTCCAGCGTCATCGGCTCAGTTGCCTCCGACAGGGCTCTGTAGCGCGTCCTTCGCCATCCCCTTGTACGCCAGCATCCAGACAACGCTCGCGGCGTACTCGAACGCGACCGCGACAGCCGCGAACCCTACGAACGGCCACCAGCGACCGAGGCCGAGTTCTACCCCGGATGCGATGCCGAACACCATCGGGAGGGTGTTCAGTCCCGAGGCGATGTACGTCTTCCGGTCGCTCCACGCGCTGCTCACGGGTTCCTTACTCCCCGCCGAGCACCATGATGGCGGCGTTCACGTACCGGTCGGTGTCCGAATCATGCTCGGCCCCGAGCGCCTGAGTCAGTAGCCAACGGGCGACCTTGATGCGTTCGCCGAGGGTTGGGGCTTCGCTCATCGACTCCCATTCTCCCGAAGGGCCGCTAAGATTGCGCGACGGCCTTCTTCCCACGTTGCGACCTGTTCGACCTCGGGGTGGTGATGAAAGACGTTCAATCGGTCGCCGACCAAGACGAGGTGCTTACCCAGACCGAGGGCGATGCCGAACTCGACGTGCGCGCCGCCCCGTCGCGTCCCTGATAAACCCTCGGTGAAGATGACTACCGAGTTCGCCCGGGCGACGTCATACGCATCCTGACGACCCCACCCGCGTTTGAGGTAGTCGAACTCGGGACCGAGTTCCATGACGCTTGGCGCTCCCACCGGCAACGGGAGGCCCGAGGTCCCCCATAGCCACGAGGCGGTACAGCCGACTCCCTGCGGGAACAATTCCTCCGCGTACCGTCGGAGGGCGTCCCTCAACTCGTACCGGCCGCCGAGGTAGACGTTGTACTGAAGTTCTCTCATCGGACACCTTTTCCTACTGGTCCCGGTCCCCTCGGGTCGGTCGTTTTTGCGAGCGGGGATTTGTTGCTGGAAGGGCCGCTCATCGTTGCGCCATCAGAGGCGGGAGGCGTCGTCGCGGTGGATGAACCGGGCCGCCAGCTCGGCGCCGGCCGTCGGGGCGCGGCGGGTGAACTCGGTGCGGAGCAGGGCCTCGCGGATGCTGTCGGCCAGCGCGTGCGCCTTGAGCCGGAGGCCGCCCCTCTCGATGAAGCTCCACCACGGGAGCGACTCAATCAGCCCCAGCGTCAGGGCGAGGTCGCAGGCGAGGCTCTCGATGCGGTAGACCTCGGCCAGCGGCGGGGCGGTGTATCCGTTCACGGCCCCGGCGCCTCCCGCGCCTTGTCGGCCCGGCGCTCGCGGATCAGCGCGTCCTCCCAGGCGGCCGTGGCCGCGCGGACCAGGAGCATTTCCTGTTCGACTGACGCCTTGCCCGCGGTCTCCGAGGTGACGGTCACGGGCGCGGCGTCGCTCGTCGGGATGTTGCCCTTGTAGGCGACGACGAACCCGTAGACGAACCCGGCGAACCGCGCCCCGTACTCCATGGCGGTGGGAGCGCGTTCGGTCACGCGATCACCACCTGGGTGAGTCCGATGTCCCGGTCCGCCTCCACGATCATGCGCGCCAGCTCGTCCCGCAGGTCCTTGGCCCGCGCGATCGGGATCTGGATGTGCCCGAACTCGGCGGCGTGGCTCCGCATGAACTGGAGGAGCATGAACTGGGGCAGCGGTGGATCGACCACCCGCGTGACCCGGACGTCCACGGCCATCCTGAGGGTGGGCCCCGAAAGCCCGTCGCCGAGAAGGCCGATCTGCCTCCCGTTCTCGTCGCGGACCGGCGCCTCGCGCCCGCGGCGCGCGGTCCCGTCGGGGGCCGCTAGGATCGCGCTGTCCCAGAGGGTGAAGATCTCCATGGCGGGGGAGTACGGGGCGGCGATCGCGCGGCGCCTGGCCTCCTCGGCCTCCGCGGCGGACCGGGCCTCGGCGATTGGATCGTAGGCGGGGTTTCTGGCCATCACGTCGGCGCGGACCGGGACGCCGTCGACCGTCAGCTCGAGCTTCTTGTGCGTGTACCTCTGGGTGGCGGGCGCGGGCGGGACGGTCACGCTGTCGGAGAGACCGTTCTCGGCCATCCAACGGTCGAAGAGGGCCTCGCGGACGTCGGAGCCCCTGTCCCACGGGAACTCGAGTTCGATCCTGACGACGGGCGGCTCCGGCTGCGGGGTCGTCGCGCGCTCGGGCGGCTTCTGGCGCCGGAGGAACCTCCGGATCGTGTCGAGGATGGTCATGCGGCCACCCGCTTGACGCGGATCCGCTCGCGGGCCTCGGGGACCACGGAGTAGTAGACGTGCTTGCCCGTCGAGGAGACGCGGAGGAAGCCCCACTCGGCGAACCGCAGGAGCAGCTCGCGCATCCGCTCCTGGCCGTTGCCGCCGGACCAGACGCCCCAGCCGCGGGAGACGAACTCGTCCCGGACGTGGACGTTCTCCTTCTGGGTGTTGAAGAACCCGTCGGCGACGAGCTGGGCCATGCGCCCGTCGTTCGAGGAGCCGTCGGCCTCGACCCGAACCTCGCGGACGTGGACGGTGAGGTTGGGGGTCTCGCGCCGGACGTGGAGGTCGATCCGCTCGGACTCGGCCTCGCCGACGTCGAACCCGGGGACGCCGATGTGCGGGTCGCCGCCGATAGGCTCGGAATCGGAGGGGGCCGGGGCGGGCCTGGATTTCTTGCCTGTGGGCGTGGGGGGGGCGCCGGCGGCGCCGAGCGGGTCGACGCGGTCGAGCCGCTCCTGTAGCTTGGCCATCTCGACGGCCATCTCGTCGACCTGCTTAGTGCGGTCGCGGAGCGCCTTCTCCAGCTCCGCGATTCGCGCGTCCTTCTCCCGCCTCTCCTCGTCGTCCACCTTGATCTCCTCCTTTGGGACAACCAAAGGAACGTGAACGGTCCGAACGCCGTGGTCTGTGCGGACGATGAAGTCCCCCACCTTGAGCCCGCGGACGGCGGCCGGCTTTACCTCGAAGGCCTTGCACACCCGCTTGATCTCGAGGTCGCTGGTCTGGACTCCCTGGAGCAGGAGCGCGAAGTTGCGGATGATCTGTTGGTCGACCCCGGTGAGCGACTGCGAGTCGATCCAGAGGAACAGGTTTAGCTTGGCCCCCTGGCTGGTGAAGTAGTCGGCGGCCCGGGTCACGGGCGTCTTCTGGCCGTCGGGGATGAACGCGCGGGCCTCGGGCAGTACGACGATGAGCGGCGCCGGCCGCCTCCTCGGAGTCGTCTCGATCAGGCGGTCGAGCGTCGCGGTGACAACGAGCTGTTGGACCGTGAGCGGCCAGCCCTCCAGGTTGACGGCGTTGAGCCCCGGGCCGATCCCGAGTTCGGTGCCCAGGCGGTGGTCCCGCAGCCACGGGAGAATCTCCCGGAAGTACTCGTCGAGCTCGTGGAGCCGGTCGACGAGCCACGGGTGCCTGGCCCTCTTCGCCTCGTCGAGGAAGTTCCGGTGGACGTCCGCGAGCGAACGGGCCCCGTGTACGGCGCGCATCACGATCGGGCGGTACGTCTTGGTCTTCTCGGAGAGGAACGTCCAGAGCATCCGCTCGACGCTCCGCCAGTCGATGGTTTCGCGGAAGAAGGGTGTCAGCTCTCGGGCGCCGGGGAACGGGATGTCGCCGCGGCCCGTGCGGAAGACCAGCGCCGAGGCGCCCAGCTCGCGGATCGCCTCGTTGACGAGGGTCCGGACGCTGGTCGTCTTTCCGGCCTTCTGTGTCTGGCCGAAGACCGCGAGGTGGCCGAGGACGTCGCGCGCCTCCTTGTACGTGGCGAGGTCGTCGCCCAGCCACACGGAGGTCGTCAAGGCGCGGTCGCTCCCGACTGTCTCAGCGAGCAGTAGGGACACTGCTCGGCCTGGTGGACCGCCCCCATCTCGATGACGTGGAGCCGTTCGATCGCGAACAGGACCAGCTCGCGGTCGGACTTGCGGTTGCGCCGGCGCTCGTCCTCGCGGGCCCGGATCTCGTCGTCAACCTGCTGGCCCATGGTTCTCCCCGTCGTACGGAAGATTGAACGCGTCGGCGAGGTCGAGGCTGTAGTGCTGGGGGAGTACGCGCGCAGAGAGCAGGCGGGAGACGGCCCGTCGGCCCTGTACTAGTCGGTTCAGGACCGTGTTGTAGTGGCGGGCGGTCGCCGCGGGATCGGTCCAGTCCCCGGCGCAGGGAGGGCAGTCTCCGTAGCACCGGACGGGGCACTCGAGCAGCTCGTCGTTGTCGGTCACGGCGGCGTCTCCTTCGGCAGCAGGGCGCGCACCATGGCGGCGAGCTTGGCGAACTCGGGGTCGACGGCGCCGCCGCCCAGGAGCTTCTTGCCCCGGGTGGCGCCGAGGCGCTCGATCTCGGAGGCGATCCCCTCGAGGCGGGCCGGCAGCCTGTCCAGCGCCCTGAACTCGGCGTCGGCCTCGATCATGCCCGCCGCCTCGACGCGGGCCCTCTGGACGAACCGGTCGACGCGCGGGTCCTTGGCCATCGATCGGAGCGACTCGGCGACGCTCTTCACGGTCACGGCCCGCTTCCCTCCCCCGGCATCGGCCCCTGGACGTAGACGTGGTGGTTGTCGGGCCCGCCGTACGGCGGGTTGTGTAGTAGCGAGGACCGGGGCTGGGCGCACCCGATCACCATGCAGGGGCGGAACGGCCCGGAGGGGATGGGCGCCGCGAGCGCCTTCCTCAGCTCCGCGGCGATCGCCCTGGCGAACTCGGAGAGCAGCACCGGGTTCTGGGCGTTCGGGAACTGGTCCGGGGCAGCGCCCTCGAGCCTAGTGGCGAGCGTCTCGACCGACTCGTGGAGGGCCGGGAACGCGCACTGCTCGGCGACGACCTCGCACGGGGCGCCCATCTTGTCGGGATCGGCGGCCCAGCAGCCGCAGAGCGCCCTCACGGCGTTACCTCCCTCTGCCCGACGTACCTGTCGACTATCCGCTCGATGTCGCTGTCCGGCACCGCGTTCGACACCTCGATCACGCGGACGCCCTGGGTCCTGGCGGACCTGATCTGGTGGACGGTACCGGGCGGAACGACGAGCGCCTGGCCCTTGGTCAGAGTCCTTACCTCGGACCCGATCAGGACATCGGCGGTCCCGCCGTCGATGTAGAACGACTCGTGCTTCCGCTCGTGGCGCTGGACGCTGGTCTCCTCGCCCGCCCGGATCACGAGGATCTTGAGGCGGTAGAGGTCGGTCTCGACCAGAATCTCCTCGTGGCCCCAGGGCTTCTCGACTCGGCGCGCTGCTCCGATGTTCACGGACCCTCCTTGTGCCCCTCGCAGAACCGTTCCCCGAACGCGCTCTCGATCGTGGCCGTGAAGCGCTCGTTCTTCGCGACCACGGGCGCGGGCAGGAGACCGCAGGTGGGGCACCGACCGGCCCGGCGGACCTCGCGGAGGCGGCGGGCGATGTCCTGGGGGGTCAGGTCGAGCGTCATCAACTGGTGGACCGGCATCCCGTCGTACTCCTTCGCCAGCGCCTCAAGGCGATCTGGCAGACCGAACTCCGGATCGTCCTCGAACGACTTGACGATGTTCTCCTCGCGGACCGCCTCCTGGCCGGTGACCCCGAACCCGCGGATCATGTCGCGCACGGTCTGGGCCACTCCCTTCAGCGTCACGCCTTCCCCTCCCGGACCTCGCGGAGGCGGCGTGCGACGGCCGCATACACCTGTTGTTCGGTCGCAGGAGTCGGGTTCTCTACCGCAGAAAAGACCTCGTACGAGTGGACCAGCCCGTCGATCCGCTCGGGCAGCTTGAACTCGGGGTCGGCCTCGAACTCCTTGAGGATGTTCTCGACGCGTCCGGCCTCGACGCCGGTCAGCCCGAAAGCCTTGGCCAGCTCGCGGATTCTCTCGGCGACGCCCCTCAGCGTCACTTTTTGCGCCCCTCCATGATGTCCAGCAGGAGGCCCTTCTCCCGATGCTCGAGGATCTCGAGCAGCATGTCCCCGACGTCGTTGTACTCGCCCCACGAGTGGCGCCGCAGCCACTCGGCGAGCGTGAGGATCTTGCGCGGGAGAGCGAACTCCGGATCGGCCTCGATGAGGTTGATGGCCGCTTCAAGAGCGACGGCGGAATCGAGTCGTCCCCCATTCCCAAGGTTGGCGAGACGCTGCCGGAGCTCGTCGCGGACCGAGGCGAGCGTCACGTCTTTCCCTCCCGGATCGCGCGGAGGCGGCGGATGAAGAACTCGCGCCAATTCTCCCCGTTGACGGTGCTTGGGCCGTCGGGGTGTTCGAGGGTGAAGATCAGCTCGTCGAGACGCGAGCGGGCGTCGAGGAGCCGGCGCAGCTCCGCGATCTCGGACGGCGTGGCGATGAGGCGGATCGCCCGCTCCGCGTGGAGCGGGTCCGCGGCTCGGACGGCTCCCTGGTAGAGGGTCTCCAGCGTCACCCGTCCTCCAGGACTCGGCGCGCCCTCACGAGATACGGGTCGCTGGCCGGGACGAACGGGGCGACCCCGCCGAGCAGATACTCGATCGCCTCGCGGGCCCTGTTCGAGCAATCCGCGAGGTCGCGGCCGTGCGTGTCGCAGATGCCGAGGGTCCCGCGGCGGACCCGGCACGCCTGCCGCGTCACTCGTCGCTCCAGAGCAGGAAGTAGAACGCGAAGAAGAGGCAGACCGCGCCGAGGACGACCCACCCGAGTCCGCCGATAGTGGGCCCGTCAGACGCCGCGAGGGCGCCGCAGCCGGCGGCGCCGGCGATCAGGAGGAAGAACGCCGCGAACGGGGCGAGTTCGGAACTCACGGCAGCGTCCTCTGAACCGGCTGGGGTCCGTTCGGGAACAGGTCGGGCCGGGACTGGCGGAGCCCGGGGATACAGATCACCTCGCGCCTGCCCACCTCGTACTCGTGGGGATCGCTCCGGCCGTGGACGCAGACGGCTGGGCCCTCGGCCCGGGCCGGTCTTGGGGCGGAGAACGGGCGTCCCTCGGCCCAGTGGACGAGCGTCTTGTCCGAGCTGCCCTCGATCGACTGGCGCACGGCGATGTGTTCGTCGAATAGCTGGTCGAAGAGGAGGTGGAGCTGGCGCTCCGCGCTGCCCTCGCCGGCCATGGTGTGGATGTAGTTGGCGTGGTCGGTCCCGACGATACCGAGCCTGGCGCACGCCTCGCAGCCGACCATCTACGAACCCCCGTTGGGCGGCCTCGCCCTCTCCTGGGCGAGCCTCTCCCGAATCCAGCGCTCGAGAACCTTCGTCACCGACCGCTCCTCGTCCTTGGCGATGCGCTTGACGGCGTGGTACTCGGGGGGGTCGAGGTAGACGGAAACGCTCCTGGGGGCGCGTTCAGCCATGCGGTAGGGTAAGTTAATGTAGTGTATAAGCATGGCGGGGTCCGTGGAAGGCGGGACCCGGCGGGGGAAGCCGGGCCGCGGAACCCAAAAGAGGCGGGGAGATGTCGGGGGGAGGGTGCCGGGGGAACGCCGCTATGGAAAGGCGCCGAGCGGGGTCACGCTCGAGCTGCTCGTGCGCGCGGCGGACGCGCGGCTCCGCGGCGTGTCGGTCGAGGACTGGGCCCGCGCCGAGGGGTGGAGCAGCAACGTCCCGCTGGTCGGCGGGATCCTCCACGACCTGCCGCCGGATCTCACGCTCCGGCGCTGGGCCCGCCTGTCCCACGACAAGAGGCGGCTGATCATCATGCGGATCCTCGACCCCAGGGGCGGCGAGAGGCGGCAGCTCGCCAACTCGACGACGGCGGACGAATGAGCGGCGAGGACGACCCCGGGCCCGAAACGGCGGTGGGCGCCGTGACGACTGGTGGACTGACGAAGAGTCAGAGGTATCGCCTTCGCCTCGGCGATCGGTGGCGACAGATTAATCGCGAGAGGCTGCGCCGCTGGCGCCGCGCGAATCCAGAAAAGGAGGCGGCCATTCACGGACGCAGTTACGCAAAGCATCTCGTCCAGAGACGACTGGCCAAGCGCCTCTACATGAGAAAACGACGGGCCCTCCTCCAGCGCACGCCGGCTTGGCGCGAGATGGAGAGGGTCAAAGCAGAGAATCGACGCGCCCTCATCGGCGGGGATGTCGTAACGGCGGAGGAGTGGAATCTGATCCTCGATCGGTTTGGTCACCGCTGCGCGTATTGTACGGATGGCGGCGTGCGCCTAGAGATGGACCATCTGGTCCCGCTCACCAAGGGAGGCAGGCACGTACCCAAGAATATCGTTCCGGCGTGTAAGCCGTGTAACAGCTCGAAGGGAAACCGGGCGGCGCCCCGGAGGATTGAGTGTGGCTGATTCCCCGCCCCGGGTCCTCTCCCTCTTCTCGGGAGTGGGCGGGTTGGACCTCGGAGTTAGAGTCGCTCTTGGAGAGGTTGTCCAAGTCTGCTACGTTGAGCGGGAAGCCTTCTGCTGCGCGGTCCTGGGCGCGCGCATACAGGACGGCTCCCTGGCTCCGGGCCCTGTCTTCATGGGAGACGTCCGAAAGTTTCCCGCGTCCCGGTTCCGCGGCGCGGTCGACCTCCTCGTCGCGGGGTTCCCGTGCCCGCCGGTCAGCACCGCGGGCCGGCGCAAGGGGACGGACGACGAGCGCTGGCTCTGGCCCGAGGTCGTCCGGGTTCTTCGCCAGACTAAGGCCGGATGGCTCCTGGTCGAGAACGTCTACGGGCTCCTCACAGCTCAGGCTGGACGGGCGTTTGGAGGAATACTCGCCGACCTGGCGCACCTGGGGTTCGATGTCGAATGGCTCAGTCTTCGGGCCTCGGACGTCGGAGCGCCCCACCGCAGGGACCGCGTCTTCCTCCTCGCCCGGCGCCGAACTGTGGCGCACCCCCTCCGCCGAGGAGACCGGTCCGCGGCCGGAGACGCTCTCGTCGGAGGACGGGGGCCCGCCGGAGATCGGGCGGCGGATCTACCGCACCTCGCCGTCGGGGAGGCGGTGGAACACCCAGCAGACGATCGGGCTCCAGGCGGAGCTGTGGCCGACCCCGATCACGGCGGACTCCGGCAAGGGGAGGGGAGCGCCGGCGAAGTACGTGGGGGGAAACCCGTCCCTGACAGGATCGGCGGAGAGGTGGCCAACGCCGCAGACCTCGGACTCGGGGGGGATAGTGGACGATCGGGCGGCGGAGCTGTCGCACACGCCCGCGAACCAGGAGCGGGCGCAGCTCTACCGCAGGGTGGCGGTCGAGTACACGAACGAGGGGTCGCCGTTCTGGCCGACGCCTCGCAGCGTTTCGGGCGTAACCTACCCCGCCCAGTCGGACGGGAGGCAGGGGCTGTCCCTGGATGGGAGGGCGCGGCGCTGGCCGACCCCGAGGGCGGACGAGCGCGAGCAGCGGAGCAGCCACGACCGGTCGATCTCGCTGAGCCGGACAACGAGGGACTGGCCGACGCCGACGGCGCAGGACTCCCAGGCGTCCCGGTCGTCGGACGGGGCGACGCTCACGGACGCGACGGAGCCGAGGAGGTGGCGCACCCCGAGGGCGATCTACGGGGAGCACCGGGGGATGGAGGCGCGGGAGCATCTGACGGGGCAGGCGATCGAGATGTGGCCGACGCCGGACGCGGCCCCGCGGAAGACGGACTTCACGGCGTCGCCGCGCCACGCGGGCCAGCCGACGCTGTCATCGGAGACGACAAGGTGGGGGACGCCCCAGTCGAGGGACTGGAGGGACGCGCTGGCGGCCCCGGAGGGGGTCCCGACCAACTCGAACCTGAGCCGCCAGGCCCCCCGTTCTGGCCTCCTGGCCCCGGGGAGCGGGACGAGTGGGCCTGGATCCTCGAGCGGTGGCCCGACCTTGCGCCCGCGATTGTCGAGCCTCTTCGTCACCTGGTTAATGGGACTTCCGCTGGGCTGGGTGGACCCGTACAACCCGATACCAGAGAACGAAAAGCGACGATGGCAGAGCGCGTTCCACGAGCTGACCAGTTGAGGGCGCTGGGGAACGCGGTGGTGCCCATACAGGCGGCCGTGGCGCTCCGTCTCCTCATACGCAGATTTGAAGAGAACGATGCCCATGCGTAGATGGGATGGCCCAACAGATCCTAAAGGACCCGAAGAGGCACTGCCGGTTCTGCCGCCGCCGGATGAGGCGGAAAAGAATCAACGGACGCCTAGAGGACATGGGCGTGTTTCTGAGGCGGCAGTTCTGCGACCGCCTCTGTATGGCCCAGCAGATGGTGAAACCAACAGTCACTCGGGCCACATACCTGAGTCGGGCCAGGAAGTTCAAGAAGGAGGCGTGCGAGAGGTGCGGCGCGCGAGACCACCTCCACGTTCACCATCGGGATCGGAACTACACGAACAACGACCCCGCGAACCTAGAGACCCTGTGCGAGAGATGCCACGGAAAAGAGCACGGATCGAGCCGGGGGTTCTCGTTGAGCAAGAGGGTGTGGGTCGGGAAGGACGACCTGCGGGAGCTGTGCGACATGCTGAGGAGAGTACTCAAGACGCACCCGGACCGAATCGAGGTCGAGGACCTTCTCCATCGGCTAGGGCAGTTGTGACGGACCCACTCTCTCCGGAGCGCCGCTCCGCCCTGATGTCGCGGATCCAGGGGGGTTGGCGCCGGAACGGGCTCGAGCGGGCCGTCCACGAGTGGCTCGTCGCCCGGCGCGTCAACCACCGGATGAACCCGAGGCGGACGCCGGGGCACCCGGACGTAGCGATCTACGGGCGCGACGGCTCGCGCCTCTACCTGTTCATCGACGGGTGCTTCTGGCACGCCTGCCCGATCCACTTCAGGCCGCCGAAGAACCCGAGGCCGTCGTGGAACCACGACCTGGTCGAGGAGGAGATGGCCCGGTCGAGGCGGCGGGCGCAGCTCCCCTACAGATGGCTCCAGCTCTGGGAGCACGACGTGAAGAGCGGGGCGTTCGAGTCGGTCCTCGCGGGGGCGCTTCCACCATAGCCATGCGCGCGAGGATCAGGGTCTTCATCGACGACGACGAGGAGCCGAGGGAGGAGGTCGACATGCCGATCCCCGAGCCGCCCGAGGAGCTGTCCCCGCCGGTCGACGGCTGGGGCGGGTGGAAGTGGGTCGGCGCCCTGCCGAAGGCGAGGATCGACCTCTCCGAGAACTACTGCCTCGCGCTGTACATCGTCCGGACCCGGTCGACGCAGGCACGGAAGCTCGGCCAGGTGGCGCGCCGCGGGTCGAACCGTGTCCCGAGGCTCCGCGAGGAGCGGGAGGGGGACGACCCGGTCCAGCGGGGGCGCGGCAGGGGCGGCCGGCCCGAGGCGCTCACACCAGAGAAGAAGCGGAAGGCGGTGGAGCTGCGGGCCGCGGGGGCGACGGAGCGGGAGATAGCCAGGGAGCTCGGCACGAGCACGACGCCGGTCCGACGTCTCCTCACGGGGGTGCCGGCCGGGTCCACCAGGGGCGGGCCGAGGCGGGCTCTCGACGACGGGACCGTGGAGGACGTCGGGAACATGATAGCAGACGGCGGGACCACGGCGGAGATCGTCAGGGCGACGGGCGTCTCGAAGGCCCAGGTGAACAAGATCCGCCGCGAGCGAGCGGGGGCGATCAGGGAGGAGCCGGCGGCGGACGCGGCGGCCCCGCCGGCGCCGCCGGAGCCGCCCCGCCAGATCGTGGAGCCGCTGCGCGTCAGGCTCTCCGAGGAGAGGGAGACGAGGGACAACGGCCCGCACAAGTGCCCCACCTGCGGCGACGGCTTCGCCTCGGAGAGGGGGCGGAACCGGCACGAGACGGTGGCGCACGAGAGGATGTGGACGCCACCGAGGGCGGTGGCGGCGCCGCCGCCGGAGCCCCGGGCGGACGCGCCGGCCGACGGGAAGGCCGTGAGGATGGTGCTGACGGCGGTGTTCTCGGGATACCCGGTGAGCCGGGCCGCCTCTATCGGGGAGGTGTCGGTGTCCCAGGCCGCCAAGTTCGTCGAGCGGGCGATGCAGCTGATGGACGCGGCCGGCCCGGCGGCGGCGACCGCCTGGGTCGAGGCGGAGCAGACCGGCCAGCAGCAGATGGCCGACAGGATCGCCAGGGAGCTGGCGCCGTGACCGACCTCCCCACGGACACGACGCCTCTGGTCCTGCACGGGAACGTCCTCGAGACGCTCCGGTCGCTGCCGGCGGGGGCCTTCCACTGCTCGGTGTTCAGCCCGCCCTTCTGGGGCCTCAGGAGATACGACGTCTGCGGCTGCGCGCAGGACTACGACCGCGGCGGCGGGGAACATCCGATGCCGCGTTTGGCGGACGGCCCGATCGGGTCGAAGAAGCCGGACCCGAACTGCCGCTGGTGCAGCGGCACGGGGCTGATCCCCGGAATGGACACGCTCTGGGGCGGCGACCCCTCGTGCGAACACGAGTGGTTCGGGACCCCGCCCAGGCGGCCGAGGAGTTCCGACGACGAGGGCAACCTGCCGTCGGCCGGCAACTTCGACGCGAAGGGCGGGAAGCTGTGCGCGCTCTGCGGGGGCTGGTTCGGCTCGCTGGGCCTGGAGCCGACGCCGCAGCTCTACGTCGACCACATGGTGATGGTGTTCTCCGCGCTCCGGCGGGTGATGCGTGACGACGGCACGATCTGGTGCGAGATCGGGGACACCTACCTGACCCACCCGGCCGGGCTCACCGGCGTCAAGCGGTGGAAGCAGTCGGGCCTCAACAACCGGGACCAGTCGGGGGCCGAGCAGGCGGGGAGCATCGACAAGCGCCAGTCCTCGGTGCGCGAGGGGAACCTCGCGCTGGTGCCGCACCGGGTCGCGATCGCGCTCCAGGAGCGGGGGTGGATCGTGCGGCAGGACAACCCCTGGGCCCGGCCGAACCCGATGCCGGAGAGCGTGAAGAACCGGTCGACGCGCTGCCACTCGTACGTCTTCCAGATCGCGAAGGAGCCGGGGTACTTCTACGACCAGGAGAACGGCCGGGAGCCGCTCTCCGAGGCCTCGTTCAAGCGGCTGGGGCAGAGCGGCTTCGCGGAGCAGACGGGGGGCCCGAAGGACTACGGCCGCGGGACGAACCCGAACCGGTCGTCGCGGCGGGCGGTCGAGAACCTGAAGGCGTCCGGCTCGGCCCGGCGGAACATGCTCTCGGTATGGAGGATACCGACGCACGCCTTCCCGGGGAAGCACTACGCCACGTTCCCGCTGAGGATCCCGGAGATCTGTATCGGGATCGGGACCTCGGACCTTGGGTGCTGCCCGGACTGCGGCGCCCCGTTCCGGCGGATCACGAGCGCGGGCGAGCCGGACCTCGAGTGGCAGCGCTCGGCCGGAGGGGACGCCAACGGCGGGTACGACGGCGAGTCGGAGAAGGCCGTCGAGGGGAACGGCGCGCAGGACCCCTCGGAGGTCAAGCGGCGGGTCCTGGCCGGGATGGTGCCCAGGATCACGATCGGGTGGGCGCCGACGTGCGACCACTACCCCGACCCCTGCGACCGGTGCGGAAAGCCATGGGACCACGGGACCGCGAGGCGCCGGGTGTCGACCATGAACATCCGGGTCCGGGACGCCAAGAAGGGCGTGCTGGACCAGAAATCGGGCCTCGGCGGGGAGACGGCGACGGCGAGCGACAAGGAGGTCGAGTCGTACGGGGACGAGGGGTACAAGTGGGTCGAGACCGACGTCTCGTGGCCGGGCTGCTCGTGCCGCCCTCCAGTGCCGGCGCTGGTACTGGACCCGTTCGCGGGCAGCGGCACGACACTCCTGAAGGCGATGCGGATGGGCCGCCGGTCGGTGGGGATCGAGCTTTCCCCGTTCTACGTCGACATGGCGCGCGGGAGGCTGGCGGAGGAAGGGGCTTGACCGACGTCCGCAGCGTGCTGAGGCTGGGCCACAGCAGCGTCGGCCTATCGCTGCCGGTCGAGTGGGCGCGCCGGGTCGGCGCCGTCCCCGGGACCGCGGTCGAGGTCACCGCCGAGGCCGACGGGAGCCTGCGGCTCCGGGTCGCGCCGGCGGGAGCGCGGCCCACGTTCGTCGGGGTCCGGCTCGAGACCTCGGTCCCGTGTCCGGGGTGCGGACTCCCGATAGGCGTAGACCCGTCGCGACCGAGGGGCTACACAAAGGGCCGGTTCTACAAGCACGGGCGGGACGCCCACGCCGGCTTGGGGGCCTTCGGGGTCTCGGAGCTGGCGGACAAATGGGTGCGGGCCGTGAGGCTAGCGGTCAAGTCGGGGACGGGTTGATGCCCAACCGGACGCGCCAGCCAAAGCAGCGGGAGCGCCGGGGCGCCGCGAGGGGCGCCGCGCCCGGCCCCTACCGCTGTAAGAGGTGCGGGAGCGGTCCCTACCTCCGGCTCGACGGGCTCAACCTCCACATGGTGAGGGAGCATACGGCGCTCGGCCCCAGGGGGAGGTCGCTGGCGCTCGACGCGATACGGTGGCCCGGGTCCGCCCAGCGGGGGGGAGTCGAGGCCTGATGGAGGCCGTGGAGGACGTTCTCGCGGGCCGCCGGAGGTGGGCGCTCGTCAACGCGGACTGCCGCGCGGTGATGGCGGAGTTCCCCGCGGAGAGCGTCGACTCCGTAGTGACGGATCCCCCCTACGGCCTCGAGTTCATGGGCAAGGAGTGGGACCGCCTCTGGGACGACCGCGACGGGTCGGAGGGGTCCCCCGGCCTCTGGAAGGGGTCGGACGGGGCGGACCGCGCGCCCGGCGCCCCCGGCTACGCCGGACTCCTGAGGCAGGGGGCCCCGGCGGCGTACGTTGCCGGCCCCGCGGCCCAGGAGTGGCACCTCGGCTGGGCGAGGGCGGCGTTCAGGGTCCTGAAGCCGGGGGGATGGCTGCTGGCGATGGGCGGGACCCGGACCTACCACAGGCTGGCCTGCGCTGTGGAGGACGCGGGGTTCGAGATCAGGGACAAGATCGAGTGGCTCTACGGCAGCGGATTCCCAAAGTCGCTGGACGCCGAGCGGGCGGTGGCGATGGAGACCTGCGCGCAGCCGGGCCGGCACTACTCGAGCAACCTGCCCCGGGGGGAGAAGCGCAGGCCGGGCGACCACGTCTGCCCGGAGACGGAGACGAGCCGGAGGTTCGAGGGCATGGGGACGGCGCTCAAGCCATCGCACGAGCCGGTGTGCGTGGCCAGGAAGCCGATGGCGGGCACGCTCGCCCGGAACCTGCTGCGGCTGGGGACGGGGGCGCTCGGCGTGGAGGCGACGCGGGTGGCGTTCGCCGGAACGGGAGACGAGTCGGAGGCCAAGGGGAAGAACCAGCACGCGGACTTCGGGAGCGGCCCGATGACCAACAGGGTCTACGGGGAGTGGAAGGAGGACCGGCCGAACTGGGCGCCGACGGGGAGGTGGCCGCCGAACGTCGTCCTGACGCACTCGCCGGAGTGCGAGCGGAAGGGGACCAAGGCGGTGCCGGCGGGATCGCACTACCCCGATGAACGCCTGACGGGCTACGGGAGGAACCTGGGGAGGGGGTCGGGCGGCGCCTGGAGGTACGACGGCGAGGGTCCCCGCCCGGAGACCGAGCTCGTCGAGGACTGGGCGTGCGCGCCCGGGTGTCCGGTCGCGGAGATCGATCGGCAGAGCGGGGTATCGGAGTCGACGCCGCACTCCCACGACGGCCGGGTCAGCTCCCACGTCTACGGAGGGGGGGCCGGAATGGGCGACACCGGGGCGGTCAGCGAGTACGCGGACGAGGGAGGCGCGTCACGGTTCTTTCCTAGGTTCGGCTGGGACGACGAGGAGAGGTCGCTGATCTACGCGCCGAAGGCCTCCAGATCGGAGAGGGAGGCGGGCCTGGGGCCGGGCACCGGGTTCGCTCCCGGTCCGATGGCCGGCCGGGGCGACGGGGAGAACCCCGTGGGCTTTCGCTGCCGGAAGTGCGGCAGGTGGAAGGTCTCGGGCTCCCCGTGCGCGTGCCCGGAGCCGGACTTCGAGGGCCTTCCGTTCGACCGTCCCAGGGTGGCGAACATCCACCCCACGGTAAAGCCGATAGCGCTGATGCGCTGGCTGGTCCGGCTGGTGACCCCCCCGGGCGGGGCGGTGCTGGACCCGTTCGCGGGATCGGGCACGACCGGCTGCGGGGCGGTGCCGGACGGGTTCAGGTTTGTGGGGATCGAGGCGGACGAGCCGTACTCGCGGCTGGCGACGGCGAGGATACGGTACTGGGAATCGAGGCCCCCCGCCCTGGTTCCCTCGCACCGGTTACTGAGGGCGAGGACCCCGGGGCAGCTCCGGCTCGACGGATGGGCCGAGACAAAGGGGGGGGCGGGGTGAGCGGAGGGACCGAGGCGCTCCCATGCGGCCACGCCAAGGGCGGCTGCGGATCGTGCCCCAGGTGCCTCGGGTGCTACCTGACCGTTCTAGAGGCGCACGAGTGCCCGGACGGGGTCCGGGCGTGGCGCAGGGGCGGCCGGGGGATCGCCGAGCCGTACGCGATCGCCGACCGGCCCCGGATACTGTTCACGGTGCGGAGGCAGTACTTCGACGCGATCGAGCGCGGGGAGAAGACCACGGAGGTCCGGCGGGCCGTCCCGCGGTGGGAGCGGACCGCCTCCAGGGGCCTGTCCGTCGGGGTCTTCCTGTGCGGCCGGAGCTGCCACCGGCGCGAGGTGGTGTCGTCGAGGCGGTTCGGGACCGCGCGGCAGGCCCTCGGACGGGACCCCTCGCCCCAGGGATCGATGGACGTGGGCCCGGGCGAGGTGATCGCGTTCGTGCTGGGGGACGCGATCGCGGCGGATCAGGTTCCCCCGAGGCCTCGGGAGCGGGCGTAGGCGGAGGGCTCCGGCGCCGACAAAGGCAGCCGGCAAACGGTTTTTTCTGACTGCCGGCAACTCATTTTGTCGCCGGTGCGCCGGAGATTTCCAGGAGGCATTTCTGAGGTGGCGTCCGTTAGCCGGTCGGCGGCAAACCGGTCCGGTCGCTCCAAAAGGTATAGATAATAACTATTACCTATAGTAAGTATATAGATTTGGAGAAATTACGGAAAAGTAGGTAGATAGACTTTAAATAAAAACGTGGGCTTAGGACTGGTGATGAACGCCGACGCGGGAGAACCGCGAAACCGGAAACCGAACTCCCGAAAGGCCTTCGAGGACTTGACCTCGACGGCCCAGCTAGAAGACCGACCCTTTACGCCATTCGCCGACGCGGTGCTGACAGCCGGCAGGGAGACCGAATCCTTCCGGTACTTCATCTCCGTGGGGCGGGTCGTCCGCGCCGCCCTCAAGAGGAAGACCGAGGCGGGGCGCGCCAAGTTTGTGGTTGACCAAGCGGAGCAAGCGCCGGCCCACCTAGGGGTGGGGGTAATCCTCCGCCACTCGGAGGCCTTCGCCGCATGGACCGAGGGGAAGTGGAATCCCCCCGAGTCCATGGCGGCCGAGAACGCCGCCCTGGAGGCGCGCCGCATAGCCGTGCTGGCCTTCGTCGCCGACGTGCGGACCGGAATCGGCGGTCACGGAACGGGGGGGGCCTGAATGTCGGCCCCCGCCCCCAGCCCCGCGCCCGATCCCCGGTGCGTACACGAGTTCAACCGCCTAGGCCTCTGCCGGGCGCCCGCGCCCGAGCGGGTCTTAATCGACACGGCCGAGTCCGAGACCCGCCGGGAGTGCGACAAATCCCCCAAGGGTCACCCCAGCCGACACCACTACGTTACCGTCCGGCTCGGGACGCACCCCGGCCCCTGTAGCGACGGGCTCCCTCCGTACGCGCTCGGCCCCAGCGTCGGCGCCCCCCCGTCCGCTCCCGCTCCGCCCCCGTCCCCGGCTCCCGAACCCGCCCCCCCCGGCCTCAAGCTGTGGCGCGTGACGTACACCTTCAGGGACTTCGGGGAGATTCTCGTAGCCGCCCCCGATTGGGGCTCCGCCGTCGAGCTCGCCCGCACCCGCGCCGATGGCGCCGGCGACCTGCCCACGGACGGCTTTGGGGACGCCGAGTTTGATTCGACGGGGGACGGGGCCGTGTACGACGACGCCGCCGTCGACTCGGCCGACCGGCCCATACTCGAGGCCGACGAAAAGGGCGAGCCGGTCTGGGTGCGCGAACGGACCCCCCAAGACTTCGACGAAGGGGGTCACTGATGGCGCCCGACCCCCACGCGGCCCGCCGGGAGCGGGCCCGCGATCGCCGCCGGCGGAACGCCGAGCGGCCGGACCGCCGCGAGTGGTCCGGGGTCCGCATACCCCGCGGGTACGAGCTCCGGCTGGTCGACGGGCGCCCCCGGTACGTCGACACCTGGGGGCCCCGGCTCAGCGACCGCGACCTCCTGTCCGGGCTCCGCGCCCTGGAAACGGAGCGGGGGGTGGCCTAGATGAGAGTCGACGGGCTGAGCAAGGTCACCCTCGCCGAGCTTAGGGCCCTTATCGGGGGAGCATCCGAACGGGCCGCGGCGGCAGACCGGGCGGACCAGTGGGCCGGGCTAGCGCGGGCCGGCGGCGGCCGGATTCAGGCCGAACGGTGGGAGAGAATCGCCCGGGCGCTCCGCGCCCCGGAGGGGTCCGCATGACCGCCGACCTCCCGGTCTTCCGCGCCCGGGTCCGGGCGTCCGAGCTGCGCCGGGTCGTCGACACCGTCTCCCCGATCGTGACCGAAGCGCGCCTCGACTTTGCAGCCGACGGGGTGCGGTGCGCCGCGGTCGACGACTCGCACGTCGCTATGGTAGTCGTGCGGCTCGCCCCGCGCCTCTTCGAGGAGTGGTCCGTCTCCCGACCGGGGTCCGTCGTCGTCGACATGGTCAAGCTGGGGGAGACGCTCAAAATCCCCCGCGGGGAGTCGGCGTACAAGAAGACCCCGGAGAGAGAGGCCGTCTTCGACCTCGCGCTCGGCCGCGACGACCACTCGGCCGACCCGCCGAACCGGCTACACGTCGGACTCACGACGCCCGGCGGGGCCAGAATCGTGCGGAGCATGGCGATCGTGGACGCCTCGTGCGTCACCGAGCCGAGGGTGCCGACGCTCGAGCCGACCCTCACGGCCACCGGCGTCGACCCCGAGCTGCTCTCCCGGGCCGTGAAAGACGCCGGCAAGGTCTCCGATCACGTCGACCTCCGTCGCACCCGGACCGGCGTCGCCATCCGCGCGTGGGGCGAGACCACCGGCGAGTCGACCGTAGAGATACCGGCGGAGGCCGTCGCCGGCTCGGGCCGAGCCCGGTTCCCCCTTGACTTCATGGGGAAGGTCGCCGCCGCGGTCAAGAGGGCCGACGGGCTGACGCTCGCGTGGTCGACAGACTACCCGGTCACGGTGGGGTTCCGCTGGGGCGACGCCGCCGCGCCCGCGATCGAGGGCCGCTACCTGGTGGCCGCCCGCGTCGAGGACGACGGCGACGACGACGCTGAGGCTGTCGCTCGGAACGTCGAGGGGTGGTACTCGTGGGCCATGCGGACCCGGCCGCCCGCGGAGCCGGACTACTCCGCGGCCGCCGTCGAGCTCGTGCCGGACGATGTGATAGAGGCCGAGCTGCGGCGCGTGGCCGAGGAGAACGCCCTTGCCATGGGGAAGTACGAGACCGAGGCGGCCGAGTACCCCGCAAAGGCCTCCGCGGCCGGCGCCGCGATTCTCGCGTACGACCTCGCCCTGGACTCGTTCGTCCGGGACTGGAAGTCGACGCACCCGCGCGCCCCCTCCCGGCGGACGATCCGACAGTACGTCGGCGAGCGCCCGCTGGCCCCCTCCGAGCCGCTCCGCCCGCGCCTCGAGGAGCCGTTCGAGCGGGGCTACCGGGCACGGTCCCCCGACCGGGAGGACCGGAAGCGCCTCCGCGGACACCCAGGAACCGGCGCGTCCTGGGGCCCGACCCGACCCGCCCCGGCCGAACCGGCCGCGCCCGTCGAGATACGGTCGTTCTCCGTCCCGGAGCCGGTCGGCCTCGGGGCCCTCACGCCCGGCGAGCTACAGGCCCTCGCAGCCCCCGAGCCGGGCCTTGGCTCGGTGGAGGCCGCCGCCGCGGAGGCCGTCGCCGTCGCGCTAGCCGAGGCGCACGGCCTCCCGGAGGGGGTCAGCGAGGCCCAGTACCTAGACGCCATGGCGGACGCGGCGAGCGCCCCGATCGTGGAGCCGGACGCGCCCGCGCCCGGCCGCGACGACCCGGAGGAGCCGGAGGACGACCCCCCGCTCCCCGACCTGCCGGATCCGGGCCAACCGTGGCCCGAGCCGCCCCTGCCCCCGCCCGAACCGGCGGAGACGCCGCCGGACCTGACCGGGGAGTTGGCCGCCGCGATCGCGGAGTCGGCGCCGCCGCCTCCCGATACCTCACTGGCCGCCCCCATGCTCCCGGCCCCGACCGAGGGGCCCCCGGGCGTAGACCCGGGAGGGGCGGCCGCCCGCACCCTCGAGGCGGAGTCGTATGCGTTCGACTTTGACGCATCGGCGTTCATCCCCGCCGGAAGGGTGCGGGTCCGAATCGCCCTGGAGCCGGACCGCCCCCGCCAGGGCGAGACGCGCGGCCTCTGGCGGTTCCGCTCGGGTACTGTACCGGTACAGTACGCGCCCGGCGACGCGGAGCCGACGGCGCCGCCCCGCCCCCGATCCGACTACACCCGCGGGCTGCGGGCGTTCCGCAGCCGGCCGGGGGCGCTCGCATGAGCGGTTACTGGCTCCCGAGCCAGAACCAGGGTCGCATCTGCTCTCGGTGTTCCGACCCCCTGGGCCAGCACAGCCTTCGGCGCAAGAAGCACCCCGACGACAAGTACCCCTCGGACAGGTCTTGGGCGTGCCGAAAATGCCGTTCCGCGGGCCGTGACTGTCCCTTCTTCACCACCGATCCTGTATTCGCACCGACGGGGGCGAACGCATGAGCGGCCGCCCGTACTCGGCCTGTCCGTACTCGCTCGAGCCCGACGAGCTCGGCGACATCCATCCCCACCAGGCCGGGGAGTGGTACGACAACGGGCGGCGCCGCTGCGCCGTGTGCGAGCGGGAGATCCGGGGCGCGCTCCGGTCGGGCGTCCCGATCCCTCCCCCTCCCGAAAAGGGGGAGTGGACGTACCGCCGCGAGGACGGGTCGATCTACATACCGCCCGACCAGCGGGAGCGGATGCGCCTCCGCTCGGAGTGGGCCGCGCTCGACGAGAAGGACCGCGAGGCCGCGCTCCGCGCCGAGTTCCGGGCCCGCATGGCCCCGATCCTGGCCGCCGTGCCCGTGGAGGAGCCTTGACGGACGACCTCTTCCGCTTCATCCGCTCGGCGACGGCAGAGGCCGGCGGACGCACCCGCGAGGAGGCGATCGCCCGCGCCTTCGCCTTCATGGACGCCCACGCCCGCGGCCGCAAGAAGCCGGCCGCCGACCGGTACGAGGTCGTCCGGGTCCGCTGGCTCGGACCCGGGTGGTGGGCCGTGTCGTTCCGGCCCAAGCGCCGCAAAACCCCTTCCGCTCCCGTCAAGGTTGACGGCGGTTCGACTCCGCACCGGGGGCCTCGGCCCGTGGGCCGAAAGGAGAACAAGGGATGAACGCCGAAAAGAAGAGCGCCGAGGGGAGAACGCGCCGACCGCCCGGGAAGTACACGCGCAGGACCAGGGGCTGGGACCGCTTCTGGCAGTGGGAGCGCCCGGTCGCCTACCTGGTCGACGGGGCCATGCGGGTGACCCTCACCTGGGAGAATTGGGACCGCAAGAGCGGCACGCCCACGATCGAGCTCAGGGCCGAGGTCGGGTCCCGCGGGAAGGGGCGCCGGAGCGTCTACTTCACCGAGCCGACGTCGGACACGCTGAACCCGGCCGACGCGGCCGAGCTGCGGGCCCGCTACGTGGAGGCCTTCATGCTCGCCCGCAAGTGGACGAACGAGGCGCTCTCGCGCGGAGCGCTGGCCAGGGGGGCGGCGGCATGAACGCCCACCCGTCTCTCGAGAACCTTCTCGAGCTGCTCCGCGCCGCCGACCCCCGGAAGGTCTGCCCGCTCGGGTTCCGGAACCCGCACTCGTACCGCGGGTACTACGAGGACCTCGCCTTTGAGCCCGCCGAGAACGTCACCGTCGCCGAGATGACCGCCGCCGCGGAGTCCGCCGTCGGCGCGACTTACGAGGGCTACAAGGGGGGAAGCTACACGATGGGCGGCTACACCACGGTCTGGCTCGCCAAGTACGGCGAGACCGGGGAGACCCTGGGGCCGCAGTTCGTCCGCCTGATCCTGGAGCGCGCCGTCTCCCCCGGCTCCCCGCCGCCCAAACTCTCCCCGGACGACCCGCGCGCTCCGGTCGCGGAGGCGATCGCGGCGAGCCTCGAGGACGCCGGGGCCGTGGCCATCGACCCGACGCCGGAGGCGCCAGCCGCCCCGGGGGGTCCCGCATGAGCGGAGACCGGTCCCCGGACTACAGCACGATCGACCTCGCCAGGCTCGCGGCCCTGGGGGTCTACAAGCGGCCGGCCACGTACCACGTCGACTCGCACACGGGAAGCGCGTGCTATCTCGACCCCCCCGGGTTCCCGTCGTACTTCGTCCGCGACGTCTGGACCTCGCACGGCAACTACCCCGGCCGCGGCGCCGTGCAGGTCATTCGGGACCCCGAGGGAGTCGACCACCCGGTGCGCGACGCCAAGGACCCGCTGGACGGGCGACTCGGGACGCTTCTGCGCTCCCTCTGGAAGCCGCTCCCGCTCGACCACCCGCGCACCCGGCTGTGGATCCGCGCTGTCCACTCGCACCTAAAGGACTGCTACGCCGACCCGGACCGCCCCGGAGGCAGGCCCCTGGTCTACCCGATCCCGAGCTACGAGCTGCGGGAGTTCGTCGACGACCCCCGGTTCTCGGACGAGTGGCGCGCCCAGGAGCGCGCCGCCGTCGCCCGCGCGAACGCCGACCTCGAGGAGCGGGCGAAGCGGCTCGCCACCCCGGATAACCACCTCGCCGTGCGCCGCGTCCGGGAGTTCTACCCAGAGTACCAGCCAGAGCCCGACCTCATCCGGCGCGCCTCCGTCGGGCGCGCCGGGGACTGGTGGGAGACGGAGTCGGCCGCGCCGAGCCCGGAGACCTGCCGCCCCCGCTCGGTGAAGCGGACACACCCCGTCAACGGGACGTGGTGTCAGTGGTGCGGGTGGACCGCTCCCGAGGCCGCCGCGGAGGCGCCCGCGTGACGCCGTACGAGACCGTCTACCGTCCCCCCGCCGTCTTCCTCACCCACAACGGCATCCGCGTCTTCAACGTGTACGAGGACGACGACATCGAGCAGGGGCCGGAGCGGTTCGCCTTCACCCTCGACACCGAGGGCGAGGTGGCGGGCGCGTTCGACGTGCGGAAGCTGCCCGGCTGGAGGGAGCCCGAGCATCCCCCGTTCCTGGACAAGCCCGAGAACGACACCCCGGAGAACGAGGCGGCGTGGCGGCGGTTCCACGACGAGACCGAGCCGGCCGCCATCCGCGCGGCTATCGCCGCCGCGCTCGACTCGGGACACCTGGTCCCGCCCCCGCCCGCTACCACGGCCGAGCGGGGGAAGCCGGGCGACGAGCCCAACGAGGCCTGCCCGGACGACCACAACCTGGCCGTGTGGTACACCCCGTCCGCGGTCCGGGAACACCTCGAGAACCACGAGGAGCCGGAGCCGAGGCTCGCCGAGGTCACCGACGCCGACCTCGCCGACGCCGCCAGCGCCATCCTCGGAAACAACGACTCGCTGTGGGACCAATTCGACAACGATTGTCACCTGATCCTCGACCTCGCGCACGAACAGGCCAAGAAGCGCGCCCCCGCCCCGCCAGCCGGCGACGCCGGGGCCCAGGGGGGAGCCGCATGAGCGCGCCCGCGCCCCCGCCCTCCTGCTTCGCCTGTACCGACGGCGCCGAGCCGGAGTTTCCCCTGGGCCGCTACCGCGTCCCCTCCGGGGTCGCCCCTTCGGGAGTCGTCACCCTGTGCGCCTGGTGCGCCACGGAGGGGTTCGAGGCCAGCGTCCACGTCTCGCCGGGCTCGATCGCTCCCGTCCCGCCCGATCAGGATCCGGAGGGGGGACTCGGGCCCGCCGCTCCGGCCCCGCCCGCGGAGTGGAGGGTCTACCGCGTCCCCTTCGCCTTCACGCACCACGGGATAGCCTACGTCTACGCCCCGGGGCCGGCTGCCGCCGAGGCCCGGCTCCGCGCCGCCGAGGGCACCAAGGACATGGACAAGCTGGAATCGTTCGATACCCGCCCGGGTGTTTACGTCGAGCCCGGCGCCGCCGAGGAGGACGACGAGACCGAGCCCGCGGACGCCTATCTCGCCTGTCCGGGGGGTCCGGCATGAGACAGAGGGTCGGCGTCGAGGTGTCTGGCAACTCGGTGCGCGTCGAGCTCGAGGACTCGTACGACCGCGGAGTGATGCGGAGCCAGCTAGTCCTCCACTCCACAAGGACCGCCCTCGCCCTGGGCCGGAAACTGAGGACCGCGCTCGCGCCCACCTGCCCGGACGACGTGCTGCCCGCGCTCTCCAAGGAGACCGTCGCCCACGTCGAGGAGGACGCCGAGCGAACGTACGCCATCGTCCACCTGAAGAAGGGGGGCGGCAACCTCACGATCACGCGGGAGGTCGTCCTCGAGATCGCCAAGCACCTGGAGATCCGGGGGAGGTGCGACTGTTGACGCTCCGCAAGGACGCCGAGGCCGCGTACCGCCAGGCCTCGATAGCGGAGGCGGCCCTGGCCGTCGCGGGTCCATGGGGCGGGAGCCCGGTCTTCGACCGCGACCGCGCGGACGCCCTCGCGGCCGTCCGCAGGATCATCGCGTCCGCGCGCGAGGTTCTCGCGGGCACGGGGGACGAGCCGTGACGCCGACCGCCGAGTTCCGGGTCCCGATCGCGGAGGCCTCTAGCCTCGGCTCCGGCCGCTGGTTCTGGGACCTCGCCGGCTGGCCGGGGATCAAGAGGGCCGACCTGAACGGAATGTTCGGGACCCTGACCGTCGAGGGGACCAAGCGCGCCATCGCGCGCGTCGCCGCCTTCTGCCGTCGGCGCGGCTACGCCCGCCTGGAGGACTGATGTCGGAAGCCGCGCCCCGGGCCCCGGCCCCCGATCCGCCGCCGCTCTGCGAGCGCGACCTCGAGACGGAGGGCCCGTGCTACGGGCCCAGGTTCCCGCGGGAACACGCCGCCCACGCCGACCGGCTCACCCACGGGCGGCGCCTGTGCCTGAACCACGTCGTCTCGGTCTTCGGGGAGGAGGAGTACCTCGGCCCCAAGGACCCGACGACCAAGTACAGGATCAGCCCGCACGGGTTCTACAACGGCGCCGTGGCCGTCGGGCAGCTCGCGTACGTCCTGTTCGCCCCGCCCAAGGGAGAGGGGACCAAGGAGGGAATGTGGGTGAAGGTCTCCCACGTCGGGCCCGACTTCGTCGTCGGCTCGCTGGACAACGACCCGCTCGACCCCGACCTGCTAGGGGTCGAGTACGGAGACACCGTCGTCTTCCCGGCCAGCGCCATACGGAGGGTCCAGTGACCCCCGACCTAGCCGCCCTGGCCGACGAACTCGAGGGAGCCGCCCGCGAGGAGTGGGACCGGGTGATGCTCCGCCGCGAGTTCCGGGAGGGCGAGCCCGACAACGCCGGATCGTCGTACTGGGACGGGCGCGCCTCCCTCTACGCCGAGATCGTCCGGCTGCTCCGCGCCCGCGCCGGCCTCCCGGCGGTCCAACCGACCTTCAACGGGGGCCAGGGCCGATGACGTTGCCCCGCCAACCATTTCCGCCCCGCGCCCGACAGGCGGGGCCGGCGGTCCGAGCCCGCCGGCGGGGCCTCGCGCCGTGAGGCGCAAAGGAGCGAGAGAGATGCCGGGAGAGGCAGACAAGGGAGCCGGAGCCAAGAGCGGAGAGAAGGACATGGGGGACGCGCTCGTCGGCGCGGTCCACGCGGCGCAGGACGTCCGCCGCGCGGTCCGCAAGAAGGGCGCGGGCCTGCTGAAGGACGCCGCGAGGACCGCCGGCAAGGTCGCCGACGCCCTCGCGGACATCTAGGAGGCCGCGATCGAACCCCAGGGGCGCGGCGCCCGGGAGATCCGGGCGCCGGCGCCCCGCAACACCATGCCCGATCCAACGCCCGCCAACATCGTCGTCAGCGTCTACCCGCAGGACGACTGCGCCGGCTGCGGCCACCTGATCCGCGACGACGGCACCGAGACCGTCGGCCACTTCGTCGACAACGGGGACCGCTCCGTCGGACTCCCGCCGTCCGCCGGCTGCTTCGTCGAGGGCTGCAAGTGCGAGGGCCCGGCCGTCGGCCTCACCGAGCGGAACATGGCCGACCTCTGCGCGATCGCCGCGCCCCCGCCCGGCCCGGAGGGCCCTTGATCCGCGCGCGCGCCTGGGGCAGGCGCGACGGGCGCCATACCGTGCGGGTCTGGGTCCCCGCGGGGGAGTCGCACGCCATTGAGGCCATCGGCCCCGCCCGGATCCACTTTGTCGGCCACCCGAGTTCGCACGACCTCGTCGTCCCGCCCGGCCATCTGACGCGGTTCAACGCCCTCAGGGGTCCGCTCTCGTACGTGGCGAGGTACGGCTGATGATGCGCCTGCTCTGCGCCATCGCCGGCGTCGTCCTCCTCGCCTTCGCGCTCGCGGCCCTCTGCCTGCTGGCCCTCCTGTCGATCGCCACCGCCATCTTCGGACCGCCCCACTTCCCGGTCGTCCTCGCCGTCGTGCTGCTCGTCGCCTTCGCCGCCCTCCTGACCGCGGGGACCGCGCTCCTGGCCGCGTCCCGCCGCCGGTGGTTCCGATGAGCCGCGCGATCTGCGACCTCGACCGCGTCGAGGTCCCGTGGTCCGGCTTCCGGGGCGCCCGCCTGGCCGACCACCCCTGTCCGATCTGCGGGGGGAAGCTCCGCGCCGCGAAGCTCTCCGAAGCCCGCCCCGAGGTCGTCTGGGCCCGCGACGGGATCGTCCAGGTCCGCTACCCCTACGGCTGGCCGGGGACCGAGAAACCGTACGACGTGAGGAACCTGCCCCGGTCGTTCTTCCCCCCGCCCCGCGAGTGGGGGGCCAAGCCGGAGGCCCCGCCTTGAGCCCCAGGGGCGAGGTCCGCCCCGGCGCCGTCGGGATCTGCGAGAACTGCGGCGCCTCCGTCCTGCGGCAGGCCGTCGATCCGGCGACCGGGACCCACGTCACCGTCCTCACCTACGGGTCCGTCCGGGTCGCCTGCGGCGGGACGATCAAACCGCTGTGGGACGGGGCGCTGGACGCGCCGGAGGCCTGATGTGCCGCTCCTGCCAGGTGCGCCCGAAGACCCCGTGCCGGTGCCCGTGCCGCCGTACGGTCGAGCCCCCCAACCTCTCCGCCCGGGCGCTCGGCTACCGGATCTGCGGGGCGTGCGGACACTACGTCTCCCTGGACCGTTCCACGACCCCTCCCCCGCTGTCGCTAAATGTCGGCAACGCATCACCACCACCACCATGAGCGGCCCCGAACACCCCAGAATCCGAGACCCGGACGCACCCGCCACTGACGCGCAGCGCGGCGCCCTCGCGCGCCTCGGCGTCGACCAGAACTTCGTCAACGACCCCCGCCTGACCAAGGGGAAGGCGAGCGAGCTGATAGACGAGGCCCGCGCCGCCCAGGCCAAGAGGCAGGGCAAGCTCCCCGACGCCGGACCCGCGCCCGGCTTCCAGTCCGCCGACACGATCTCCCGCCAGGGCGCGACCGGTACGGACGAATCATCGTCCGCGCCGACCGGCACCGCCACGACCGGGACCGCTCCGGCGCCCCCCGCCGCGCCGGCTCCCGCGGCGGCCCCCCCCGAGTCCGAGACCGGGGTGGCCGTGTACGAGGACGAGTCCCGCGGCGGCCCGCTCACGCCCGCGGCGCTGATGAGCGAGGAGGACCGCAAGAAGTACGGCGTCGCCGAGACCGAGACCGTGGTCGTCCGCGGCTCCAAGTGGTCCATCGTCCCCGAGCTGGGGATGCCCGCCAAGTTCGTCTTCGCCCGCCTGTCGAGCCGCGGCGGCAAGATCGACGTCCGCCTCTTCCCCTCGATCGAGGGCCTCACCTTCCGCGCCAACGCCTACGCCGACGGGATCAGGTCGCTCAAGTTCGAGTACCTCAAGCCCGAGGACATCCCGGGCCTCCCCGCGTTCCTCGAGGAGACCAAGGAGTCGGTGATCATCGTCCGCGCGACGTGTACCCTCGGGAACGGGACCACCGTCGTGGAGGAGGGCACCGTCCGCATGTCGGAGATCAAGCTCCACGACAAGACGTACTTCGACAAGCGCCAGCAGCGGATGGTGACCAGGCAGGTCGCCAACAGCCCCGTCGGGCGGACGAACCCGCTCGAGCTGGGCAAGAAGCGCGCGCTCGCCCGCTGCCTCCGCTGGGGGACCGGGTTCGGCGGGACCGCGCTCGACGAGCTGCCGCCCGACGAGGCCGCGGCGATCGCCCCGCCGCCAAGGGGGGCGTAGGCCTTGGCCGAGGATTCCACCAACGAGATCCTCGAGCGGGTGGCCCGCGCCCTCGAGCGGACCGCTACCTCCCTAGAACACCTCGAGGGGGTCGCCGACCGGATCGCCGACCACGTCGACCGCGAGCTTGGTCGGCAGCTCGCGCACGCTAGGGGGACCCCGACCCCGCCTGCCGACACGGGCGCCGAGGCCAATCCCCTGCGGCTCGGATGGGACGACCCGGCGTCGTCGTCGGCGCGGACCATCGGCGACCTCAAGGGGGAGATCGACCGCATCGCCGCCGAGGGCGGCAAGGCCGCTCCCCCGGAGACGCTTCCCGACTTCCGCGCCGACATGGGTAGCGTGACCCCCCCCGCCGAGTCGGACGTGGACAAGGTCCTCCGGATCGACCGCGAGCGCGCCGAGCGCGAGGCGGCCGTGGCCGGGGAGTCCGACCGGGCCGAGCAGGACCGGCTCGCCGCGGAGGGCGCCGCTGACGCGGAGGCCGAGGCCCGGGACAGGGAGCGGGCCGATCGCGACCGCGAGCGGGCCCGCGAACACGCCGAGGACGGCGGGCCCAGGGGGGACCCTTGAAGAACGCTCCGAAGCGGTCGAAGCGCGCCGCCACGCCTCCGCCGGCTCGGCCGGTAACTGTCGCCGACATGGCCAAGATCCCGCTCATCCGCTGCTTCGGCTACCCCGACGACAAGGTCCGCGACATCGGCGTCCGCAAGCTGGTCCCCCCGACCCACGGTCCCGGGGGAAGGTGGGAGGTGAAGCCGTCGGTCACCGTCTTCAACCCGAAGATGGACCGCTGGGAGGCCCACGGGCTGGTCGACTACGTCACCCAGTGCCCGGGGCCCGGCTGCGCCAAGCTGATCCGCGTACAGGCGGTCGCCGGGACCACCTGGTTCGCCGCCTGCTCGAAGGAGTGTTCGGTCGCGTGGGTCAGAGCCCACCCGGGCGCCTTCACCGACGGCGGAACCGAGCTGATCGCCAAGCTGGAGGGCGCGTCGTGACGCACCTCGAGGAGTCGGGCGGGATGCTTGTCGGTCGGCCCGAGGCCCGCCGCCCCGGCGCCCTCTGCGAGTGCGAGGGTTCGCCGCCTGGCGTCGTGGTCAGCGACGAGAAGGGAAAGTACTGCGGCGGCTGCGGCGGCGAGTTCCCCGGTCAGGATGCCGTGCCGTGACCGAGAACGTCGGCCACCGGTTCGCTGACGGCCACTGGAAGTGCCGCAAGTGCGGCTACGAGTGGATGCCCCGCAACCCCGACCGGGATCCGAAGAAGTGCCCGCGCTGCTGGGCCTGGCTCGACAAGCCGCTCAGCGGGGGGAAGCCGTGACGCTGAGGGAGGTTGCCGCCAGGCTTGTCGCTCCGGTTGCCGGGTGTCCCGTCTGCTCGCAGCTCACCGACCACGATCGGGAAGTCAGGGGCATGGACTGCTCCAGCCACGGGGTGGCCTCGCTCGCCTACGCCAAGAATCTGCTCGAGGCCGACCCGGAGTTCACGCTGCCCGAGCGACTCGAGGCGCTGGCGAAGGAGTGGGAGGCGTTCGCTAACCAGACGCCCGAGGAGAAGATTCGAGCATATCAGCAGACCGTCGAACGTCTGGGGCTGCCCACATCGGTCGGGGCGACGCCCGGGATGGGAATGAATCTCCTTGAACCAGGTGCTGCCGCCCGCCGCCTCCGCGAGATCCGGGAGGGGAAGGCATGACCGACGAACGGGTCTCGGTCGAGGAGGGGCGGCGAATCGCCCAGACGGTCCATGGCGTGGACGACTACGCGCGGCGCAAGATGCTCGCCGCCATGGACGCGCTCGCGGCGCACCCCGAGGGCCTGACCGATGAGGAACTCCAGCGGGTGCTGGACGGGGTCGAGCCGTGACGCCCGACACCGACAGCGGCGCCTCGGCTCCCGTCCGCCTCCCGCCGACGCCGTTGCGGGTCACGCTCTGCGTCACCTGCCGGCAGCCCACGCGCGACGGCCGCCTCCTCTGCGACCCCCACCGGGTCGACGCGCTCGAACACCAGGTCGCTCGGATCAAGGCCCTGCTGGAGGACGGACATCTCCGCCTCGCCTTCACCGTCGACCCGGGGGCTTGACATGTCCGCCACTCCCTTCCCGGAGGCCAGCGGGCCCACCCCAGAGGAGGTCCAAATCTACCTCCGCAACCATCCCGGCATCGCGGCCGACATCCGCGATGCCCTCGGCTGGTCTCTGAAACACGACGGTGCCCCGTTCCGTTGGGACGAGTGCTACCCGGTTGTCTCCGACCGGCTGCTCCACCGCCTGTTGCTCGACGGCCTCATGGTCAGGGTGAAAGGCGATCGCTACCGGTTCGTCGACCTTCTGGCCACCGCCCAGGGACTGGTTCTCTGGCAGGCCGAGGTCAAGGTGAGAACCGCTCAGATGGAAGAGGCCAGGTTCAGCCGTGCCGCATCCGTAACGCCACCGCCGGGCGCCCCCGGCGACATGTTCTCGGAGATCATCGGATACGAGAGCCCGAAGCGCCAGATTTTCCTCGCCCTCTCCGCCCCGGAGCCGGTCCACATCCTGCTGGAGGGCCCGCCCGCGACGGCGAAGAGCCTGTTCCTCGAGGGGCTCGCGACCCTCCCCGGCTCGGTCTATCGGTTCGGCGACGCGATCAGCCGCGCGGGGATCCGCCGGCTGCTCATGGACGAGAAGCCCCCGTACCTCATCATCGACGAGCTGGACAAGATCAGCCCCGAGGACGACACGGCGATGCTCGAGTTCATGGAGCGCCAGCGGGCGAGCATGACGAAGACGGGGATCAACCGCGACGAGGCCGTCAACATCAGGGTCTTCGCGGCCGCGAACCGGACGAACCGGATGCGCCCCGAGCTGCTCTCCCGTTTCCACCGCATCAAGCTCAAGGACTACACGCAGGAGGAGTTTCGGGCCGTCGCCCGGGCCTACCTCAAGAAGCGGGGGATCCCCGCCGACCTGGCCACGCTCATCGCCGACAGCGTCGCGGGACGCACCCGGGACATCCGGGACTGCCGCCGCATCGCGAGCATGGCCCGGACCCCAGAGGACGTCCAGTTCCTGATCGGCGAGCTGGGGAAGGAGGCCACGGTCTGATGGGGGCGGCGATCACCGACTGGCGCACCGAGTTCCGCGGCTGGCAGCGCGACCTCGAGGCCCAGGGGAAGCTGTCCCCGGCCCTCCGCGAGTCGTGCGAGGAGCTGCTCGCCAACTACGCCCCGGACCCGGTCGCCCGGTTCGGTGTCGACCAGGAGCGCGGGGTCCCCGACCTCGGGTACCTCCGGCGCTACCCGATCGAGAGCCGGCTCACGGCCCTCAAGATCCTGCAGGACATCGGGGTCATGGACGCCCTCCGGACGGGCCACCCGACGCTCCACCGCCGCCTGGTCGACGAACTGCGCGGGGACGCCGCGTTCGGGTAGGGGGGCGCATCCGTGAGGTTTCGAGGCGAGGACCGGATGACCCCGTTCCGGCGGATGAAGGAGAGCCGGGACAGCCACTCGATGACGGGCCACAAGAGCGGCTGGGCGATCCACGCGAAATACTGCCGGGGCTGCTCCCGCAAGCTGGCGCTCAAGGACTTCAACAAGTCGCGCGACCGGATCAACGCCGGCTACTGCTATCTCTGCTGGCGCGGCGTGAAACAGGGGCGCCCGTGACCGACTGGTCCGTTCGGGAGATGCCGTCGCACGGGACCGGTCGGTCGACCCCCGTCCTCTACAGGGGGAAAGAGCCCATCGCGGCGGTCCAGGCGTCCAACTGGAAGAGCGCCACCGAGACCGCGTACTGGATCGCCCGCGCGTGTAACGCGGCCGAGACACGACGCGCATCACGCTCCGTTGATCCAACGGAGGGAACCAAAACATGAGCGCCGGAGAGAGGTACGCTGGACCCACGCCCGACGAGACCCTGGAGGAAAGCTCGAGCGCCGAGGTCCTGATGGGCGGGACCTGCGCCAAGAACGACGGCGGACCGCACGACCCCGTCAAGGGCAAGTTCGGCTACTACTGCCGCAAGTGCGCCGAGAACATCAACGCCCCGACCGCCGCCGTCCCGATCAACCTGCCCATCACCCAGTTCCGGCCCGAGGAGGGCTGGATGGAGATGCGCCGGATCCCAGAGGCCGCGCACGTCCGCCGGGTCAGGACCCCGGTGATCATCAACGGCGAGCGCTCGCTCCGCGCGGGCGACTACCTGGTCGTCTCCGAGGACGGCCGCACCGCCACCGGGTTCTCCCCGGAGACGCTCCGCTCGATCTACGAGCCCGCCACCCCCGTGCCCGTCGCCGTGCCGATCCTGATGCTCACGGAGGACCAGAAGACCGCGGTCTACGCCGAGCTCGACGCCCTCAAGCGCGAGGCGGACGCCGTCTTCACGGCCAGGCAGCAGCAGCTCGAGGCCCGGATCGAGTCCCTCCGGCACGCCGTCCTGGAGACCCCCGTCGCCCCGCCCCGCTACGGCTGCGAGTTCTGCGGCAGCGTGTGGCCCGACCTCGACTCGAAGCGCGCCGAGAACCACCTGTTCCACCACCTCTTCCCGGGCCTCGCCCGCCCCCAGGGGGCCGGCCCGGGCGCCTAGCCCGTGGAGGAGATCGACCGGCTCCGGGCGTTCCACGACGACGTCGTGGCCGCCTGGAGGAAGTCGCGGGAGGCGTCGAAGCACCCGTTCTTCGCGGGCCAGAGGCTGCGACGGCTCGTCCGCGAGGCGATCGAGCGCTTCGACGCGCAGGTTTGAAGGGGGCGCGCGCCGTGGGGCCGACGGTGGAGCGGACCGGCCTGGTCTATCTCGTCACCTGCCGCGCCACCGGCAAGCACTACGTCGGGCAGACGATCGGCCCGCTCTGGCGCAGGTGGAAGCAGCACAAGAACGCCCACTCCGGCCGCGCGAACCGCGCCCTGTTCGCCGCGATCCAGAAGCACGGCGCCGAGTCGTTCGAGGTCCGCGAACTCGAGGCGCATCTCCCCCTGGAGCGGCTCAACGAGCGCGAACTCTACTGGTCCCGCGTCTACGAATCAATCGCGCCGGGCGGCTACAACCTGCGCGCCGGCAACGGGCACGCGGTAGAGGTCTCCCAGGAGACGCGGGCCAAGCTCAGCGAGAGAGACCGCCTTTCGTGGGCGCATCCAGAGTCCAGAGAGAGGCGGCTGTCCTCGCTTAGGAAAGCGGCCAACCGCCCCGAGATAAGGGCCATGCGCGCCGAGGTCACGCGGGCCTCCTGGAGGGACCCGGCCAAGCGGCTTGAGCGAGAGTCCGGTATCAGACTGGCCCTCAACGCGCCTGACGTCAGGGCGCACAGGTCGGCGCTACAGACCCCAGAGGTGCGGGCCAGGACCTCGGAGCTGATGAAACAGAGATGGCGCGACCCGGAGTACCGCGCGAAGATGCTGGCTAAGATCGCCGTCCGCAACGCGGGGGCCGTTCGCGACCCGGAGACTGGACGATGGATTCGGTAGACCGCGACCTCGTTCTCGCACTCCTCGCCAAGGAGCAGACCATCCACCAGCTATCGAAGCGGCTGGGCAAGAGGGACTCGTTTCTACGGTACCGCCTCGGGAGGCTCGCCGAGGACGGACTCGTCAGGAAGAGAAACCACGGCGAGAAGGGCACCTATTTCGTCCCGCTCGATTCGATCACCTACGGCAAGGCCCGCCTCGTCGTCACGGTCTCTGAAAAGGGGGCCCCCATCGCTGTCGAACTCGGGCCGGTACTCGTCACTGACCACGACGGGACCCGCCAGGTCATAGTTCTGACATGACCATTTTTTTGGGGAGGCGTTTAAATCCCCCCTCGCCGATGCTCTGTCGAGGTCGTCGATGACGATTGTGAGCGGAGGCCGAAACGCCGTCGTGAAGAAGCTGACCCCCAACGGCCATCTCAGTTTGGCCTGGAGACCGAGCTCGTACCCGAAGACCGCCCAACAGAGGAAGTTCGGCGAGGTCGCTCGGTCGTGCGGGATCAAGCGCGGGATCGGCAAGGAAGCGCTGGTCCGCGCGATGATCGACTGCGTGGGCCCGAAGCTCCGCCGGGGCGCCTAGGCGCGCTCCCCCGGAGCCTCGGGACCAACCCCTTCCTTTCTTCTCCAGCGCCCGCCGAGCGGCGGGAGCGCCGGTCAGTCGCCGGCGACGACCTCGCCGTTCCCCACGGAGACGCGCCCCCGGTTCAGGTGCGCCGTACCGTCCGGCTCGACCCACCCCGCCGACTTGAGGTAGAGCCGGTCCACTCCCTCGATGGTCTTCCGCTCGCCGTTGGCGACGAGCTCGACGCGGCGGCGCTCCCGATCGTGACGGATCTCCGTGACTCCTGTAAAATCATACTTCATGTGGCAGCCTCGCCGACTTCCTGATGTTACAGACCGGGTGGGACGTTTGAACATTCCCCCACGTGTGCGTCCCTCCCCTCGACAGGGGGATGATGTGGTCCAGGTGCGACTCCTCTAGTGCCACGAACTGACCGCAGATTCCGCAGTATCCCCGGTCGCGTATCCAGATGGCCTCTGGCGGTATTCTGTCGACAGGACCGTTTCCCATCAGACGCGCCCGTCTGATTGCGTTGAGGGCGCGCACTGCGTCTGGGTTCTCGCGCCTCCAACGACGTGAACGAGCCAATCGGTCCTCTCGATGTCTCCACCAAGCGTTTCGGCTCAGCTCGCGCGCCTTCTCCGGCGCTCGCCGCCTATACGACCGTTGACGCTCGAGAAATGAGTCGGGGTTCCTCGCGTACTTTCGCCTGTCCGCGGCCTTCACTTTGTCCGGGTTCGCCAAAGCCCAACTACGGGAGGCCTCTGCTCGTTGGCGTCTGAAGGCCGCGTCCGTCGCGTACTTGCGCCGCCTCCACGCGTACTGCTTGGCCCGGTCTCTGGCCATCCCAACAAGCCCTATCGGCGCGACGGCCCGAGCGACAGCACGTCCGTCAGCCGCGGGCGGTCGCGCATGAACGACCTGGCCATCTCCATCGGCCCCGAGCTGAGGCGGCGGGGCTCCGACTCGACGCCCCGCACGATCTCGCGGTGCGTCCCCTCGGGGCCCGTGTGGATCCGCTCCTCGGTGTACTCCCGCGTGAGCGGCGCGTCGCCGGGGTCCTCGAGCTGCGCCCGCTTCTCCGCCTGGACCGCCGCGATCTGGGTCGCCCGCTCGCGGAGGTCCTCCGTCATCTCCAGGTGCTCGATCTCCTCGGACCAGAGGTCCGCGCAGACCCCGCAGCTCGCGTTCTCCACCGCCATGTGGAGGTGACGGATCGCCTCCTGGACGTGGAACTCGTCCGGGGCGACGCTCTGCTCTTCGGGCACGACGTACGGGGATGGCCCCCGGACTATATGGACGCTCGGATGGTGAGCGGGTCAGCGCAGGTCTTCCGGGGGCGGCTTCTCGTGCTTCACGCTGGTGATCCCGAGCGCCCCCTCGATCGACCCGAAGGGGGGCGGGGCCGTGGCCAGGCGGACGCGGGCGCCGGTCATCTCGAAGACCTCCCGCTCGGCCGCCTCGATCTCGAGCCGGTTCCGGGCCAGCAGGTCGCCGCCGTCGATCCCGATCGTCTCCTGGGCCCGCTGGTGCTGCTCGCCGACATCCTCGTCTGTCCCCGAGGGCGGCGCCCTCCCGGGCGGATACAGCTCGAACTGGATGTCGCCGTCGGTCAGCCTCAGGAAGAGCGAGATGTCGTGCTTCGGACCGCGGACCGTCACGTAGCCCTCGTTGGTCAGGACGATCAGCGGGGGGTCCCCCGGGGCCGGCCCGCTCACGGGGGTGGGGCGGTCCAGCGCCCGGTGGAGCCTGTCCACCCCCTTGAACGCGAGTGCCAGGTCGAACTCCTGCCGCGAGCGCACCGCCCGGTCGAGCTCCTCGGCCCCCGTCAGGATCTCGCCGTCGACACGGCAGTACTCGGCGACCTCGGCCGCGGCCCGGGCCATGAGTGCCCCCGTCTGCTGGAGCAGGGTCCTCGACCTCCTCTCTGTCGTCCCGTTCGCCGCGCCCGAGCGGATCCGCTGCTTGTCGATCTCTCTGAGCAGCTCCTCCGCTCCGGCGCGCGTGCGCTCCAGCAGGACCGCCGCCCTGAAGCAGGAGACCCGGTCCTCGGCCTCGCCCATCCGCGGGCCCTACCGGTTGACGCCGGCGCCCGACTTGATCGCGCTCCAGATCCGCGTGATCGCGTTAGTCATCGCCGCCGCGTCGTTGGCCGACGCGGCCCGCGTGACCTCGCTCGACAGCGCCTCGACCGTGGCCGCGTCGTATCCGCACTCCGAGAGCGTGTGGACCTCGCCGCGCAGCAGCTCCACCGATTGCGAGACGTCGCGGAGGGTGTTCGGCCGGATGACGTCCTCGTTGAACTCCCGCCTCTCGTACTCGTCCGTGACCTCGAGGATGTCGTCGATGGCGGCCCGGATCTTGTAGCCCTTCACGACGCAGGCCGCGCGGTCGAGCTCCATGGTCATCCCACCGATCCGCCGGGAGATTATCCTTTGGGCGGGGACACAGGCGCCTGGTGCCCCGACTGGATGCACCGGCGGGGGTTGTGGAGGCTCAGACGCCCAGCGGCAGCGTTCACGATTCCGCCGGTTCGTCCGCGGTGTCGCTGAGCTGGCGGTCGAACTCCTTTACCGCCGCCTCGATCCGAACCGGGTCCTTGGTCCCCACGGCGTCTGTCACCGCTACGAACTCGCCGGCCAGGTATCCGTTCCGCTCGTTCCCGCACGTCTCCGACTCGGTCAGCGCCTCGTCGACCTCGGCGTACGACTCGTCCACGAAGAAGCGGGCGAGCTCGGCCTCCCCCTCGTTAGTCGCAGCCCGCAGCGACTCGGCCGACACGCCGAGCTGCGAGAGCGTTTGAACGAGCCTCACCCCCACCAGGAGGCACCGGAACCGCTCCTCCGACTCGTCCTCCGCCATCAGAGTCACCCCGCCTTCGCGGTCTCTGCCGGCGCCCGAACCGACCGGACCCTGCGGAGGTTCCGCAGAAGGGGGGGATCGCCGAGCAGCTCGCCGAGGCCGGAGAGGCTCTTCTCGAGTTTGGCGTCGTCGCCGTCGACATCCGCCCGGACCGACTCGTTCCACAGCCGGCGGATCTCGTGGTCCGACGGCAGGCAGCCTGACCTCGTGGCCTCGTCGACCTCGCTGTTCGCCTGCTCGAAGAGGTCGGCGCGGAGTGTCACCGCGTCGGCCCGCAGGTTGGATCCCTCCTTGTTCTCGCGCTCCTCGTGTACGGCCCAGAGGAGGTCCTCCACGTGGTCGTGGAGCCGGGCGCCCAAGAGGAGACAGGCCAGCCGTTCCCCACCCGTCTCGTCGGGCATCGTACCCGCAACCGGTTCCGCCCCTATAAACGGTTGGGTCCGTTTGGGCCGGATTGGATTGGCGTGGCTGGGGCCGGGGTGGTCGGGCACGGGGCGGAAAGGCTCGGTGCGGGGCGGGCCGGCTCGGAGTGGGCTGCCTTCCCCGGAGGGCGCCGTTTGCCGATGTCGCCAAACGCCTCTACGGGCTATAAACAAGATGGACGAGTTGAACAGGCTGGCCCGAAGGGTTCGCGAGGTGCATGGACGCCAGGAACGACTCCCTCTGGGCGCCGTCGACCGGCTCCTCCCGGTACGTCACGGGCCGGCGGACGAGGCCCATGTTCAGGCTCGCCCTGGCCATCAGCCCGCGGGTGATCACCCGCGTCGCCGCCTCCGATCGGACGCCCATGTTGTGGACCGCCTCGTGGACCACCGTCGACTCCCCGGAGTCTCCGGAGAGCGTGATGAACTCCGTCCCCGCTACGTGCATCCCTAGGATGCTGTAGCGCTCCTGGTCCATCCGCCTCGTCGCCGCGTTCAGCGAGTGGGAGATCTCGTACAGCCGCTCGGCGCCGATCTCCGCGTTCGACAGCGCGAAGATGTGCTTCGGGCGCGGGAGCATCGGGATCCTCGCGTAGAGGTCCTGGATCTGCTCCCGGTTCAGCACCATCGGCTGTCCCCTATGCCGTCCCCGGTATTTCAACCGGGGCTACGAGCCGGGTACCGTCACGCCGTACTGGGTCGACAGCCACCGTACCACCATCTGCCACGTCAGCGGCCCGTAGCCGGAGGTGTTGCTCTGGGCCTGCCCGAGCGCCGCGAGCATCCGCTTGAGCTCGGAGTTCGTCAGCGTCAGCCCGAGGAGCTGCGCGTACGCCTGCCGCGCGAGGACCCCGATCCCGGCCGCCTGGGGCGTCGCCATGGACGTCCCCGCGATCGCCTGGGCCGCGTGGGGCCGCTGGGTGTAGCTGACCGCCATCTGGCTGAAGGGGGAGACCGCGCTGTCGATGATCGCCCCCGGCGCGACGCAGTCGGGCTTCGACGCGCCCCAGGGGGTAGGCCCCCGGCTCGAGAAGGCGCACATCTCCCCGGCGTCCCCGAACATCGGGTTGAACCCGTTGGCCACCGCGTTCCACGCGCCGACCGTGACCGGCTGGGGGAGCGCCCCGGGGGAGTCGAGCGTCCCCGGAGACGGGCCGGCGTTCCCCGCCGCCGCGAAGACCAGCACGCCCGCCGCGTCGAGCGCGGCCATGGCGGGGTAGAACGGGTCCGCCTCCGGCGTCGCCGCCGCGACGGGGGACCCCCACGAGAGCGAGAGGACGTCCACGCCCTGCCTCAGCGCGATCTCGAGTCCCGCGAGCAGCACAGAGGTTGGCGCCGTACCGATCACGAAGTCGAGCGCCTTGACCGCGAGCAGCCCGCACTGGGGGGCCATCCCCTCGCAGTACACCGGGGACCCGACCACGCCCGTGAAGACGTCGTCGCGGTACCGCGCCCCGCCCAGCGCGCTCAGGCACCAGAGGCCGTGGCTCACCACGTCGACCCGGAGGCCGGGGATCGCGGTCAGCGACGCGGCCCTCCGCGTCATCGGGTGGGCGAACCCCCCCGTGTCGACCACGCACGCCAGGACCCCCTGGCCGGAGAACCCGGAGGCGTTCGCGACGTCCGCCCCGAGCAGCCTCCGCGTCCAGTCGGTGGAGGTGAAGTTGAGCGCGCTGGCGGAGGTCCCGCCCGCCGTCGGGGCGACCTCGACCGACCACGTGCCGGCCGGGGGGACGGCCGGGAACTGCGACAGCGTGACGGGCCGGTCCTCGTAGATCGCCGACACGTACGGGCTGTCCGCGAGCTGCGAGATCGTCACGGCGTCGAGGACCGCCGCGTGCATGTTGAACGACGGTATCTGCCGCGAGGCGCTGAACGCGCCCGACGCCCAGGGGCGGATGTTCTTGAACGGGCCGTAGCTCAGCACCCGCGTCAGCTCGCGCTCCCGGATCGCCTGCGACACCTGGGGGAGGCCGCCGGGGGCCGCCTGGACGATCACCGGGGAGACGGGGCGCACGAGGACCGACGGGGAGGCGTAGACGTTCGCCACGGCGCCCCTCAGGCCCCGGTGACGATCTGGACCCAGTTGGAGAAGGCCCCGGTCGAGTCGTCGTGCACCGCCACCCAGAAGTCGGGGTGCGACGACCCCACGGGCGTCTGCGACGAGACCGACCCGGCCGGGTCCGCCGCTCCGAGGGCGCCCTCGCGGAACGCCCCCGCCTGCGAGGGCGTCGTGTTCGACCAGAGGCTCACCGGCGCGCCCGGGGAGAGGCCCGTGGCCGCGATCGCCGTGGCCTGGTTCGCCCCGGACACCCGGGCGACCACCGGGCTGCCGGCGACGGTGAGCTTCGGCCCGCCGGCCCCGCCCGTGAGGGCCGACAGGATCGGAAAGCCCCACCCCGCCATGGACCCGCCTAGTACTTCGCGAGGCCGGAGGAGTTGGTCACCGACGGGTTCCGAAGGACCCGCGCGTCCGCGTGCCCGGCCCCGTTGTAGCCGTTCTGCGCCTGGCCGGCCGAGTTCGTCGTCAGGACCTGCTTCCCTGTCACGAGCCCCGCCGGGTCCTTCCCCACGACGAGGATCCGCGCGTTGGCGACCGGGTTCCCGCCCGAGTCGTCGAGGTACCACGTCAGGGTCCCCGAGGTCGACCCGCCGCCCCCGCTGACGTTGAGCGTCGTGGGCCACTGGCCGACCAGCACGCCCGGCAGCGAGAACGTCTTGGTGAGGACCACTCCGTCGGGGCGGGTGATCGTGATGGTGACCGTCGGGCTGTAGCTGCCCGCGCTCTGGAACGTGTGCCCGGGGCTCCCCGCGCCGGACGCCGCCTGCTGGGCGCCGTCGCCGAAGTTCCACGTCACGGAGACGGGCAGGTTCCCCGCCTTGATCGAGGCGAAGTAGCCCTGCCACGTCGCGATCTGCGACTGGAGCGAGCCGATCTGCGCGAGGTTGGACTGGTGCTGGGCCGTCAGGGTGGTGATCGAGCCCTGGGCGCCCGAGATCGCCGCGTTGGTCGAGGCGATCTGGGCCTGCGCCGACGCGATCTGCGACTGTAGGGTGGCCAGCGCCGACGAGGCGTTGGAGACGTTCGCCTGGGTAGCGGTGATCTGCCCGTTGAGCGTGTTCGTCTGGCTCGTCAGGCTCGAGATGGAGGCGTTCGCCGACGCGATCCCGCTCTGGGTCGTCGAGATCTGCCCCTGCGCCGTGGAGATCTGCCCGTTCAGGCCGTTCAGCGTCTGCTGCGCCGAGGCGACGTTCGCGGTGAGCGTCTTCTGGCTCGACTGCGCCGACGCCAGCGACGCGGAGAGCGAGGAGACCTGTCCCTTGAGCGCCCCGATCTGGGAGTTCAGCGACGAGAGCTGGCTCTGGAGGGCCGTCACCTGGTTCTGCTCGGAGGTGACCTCCGATCCGGGCACGTAGCCGAGCAGCGCCGCCAGCCTCGCGACAAGACCGCCGCTCAGGGGGACGCCCGGCCCCGTCGGGAGGGCGGAGTGGCGGACCGCGTCCTCGGAGAAGTTCCCCTGCCCGCCGTTCGAGATCACGATATTGGGCAGCGAGAACGTCGCGGGGTACGGCGCGAAGCCGCTGAAGGCCGGGTCGTACGGGCCGTAGCCGGGATCGTTCGGTCCCCCCTGGTAGTCCCCGTCGGTCTGGTTCGGACCGGAGGACAGCGACGGCGACGCGAGGATCGAGTTGAAGGACGTCACCTGCGACTGCGCCGACTGGAGGGTGCCCGTCAGCGACGAGATCGAGGAGGCGTCCGCCGCCACCTGGCTCTGGAGCGCCGACACCTGGGACTGGAGGGACTGGAGGTTCGCGGTGAGGCTCGAGAGCTGGCTCTGGAGGTTCGCCAGCGACGACTTCGCCGACGCGACCGCCGAGGTGTCGGAGGCGAGCGTCGCGAGGAGCGCGTTGTACTGGCTCGTCAGGCTCGCGACCTGGTTCTGTAGCTGCGCCACCTGCGCCGTCGCCGAGTTGTACGTCGCGGTCAGCGACGCGAGCTGCCCCTGGAGGGAGGCGAGGGTCGACTTCGCCGACGCGATCTGCGCGTTGAGACCGGCGAGCTGCGCCGTGAGGGACGCCACCGAGGAGTTCGCCGCCGTCAGTTGGCTCTGGAGGGACGAGACCTGCGCCGTCAGTGTCGCGACGCTCGTCTGCGCCGCCTGGATCTGGGTCTGGAGCGTCGCCGCGTCCGTGCTGAGCGGCGCGAGCTCGGAGGCCGGAACGTACCCGGCCCGCGAGAGGATCGTCTGGGCCACCCCGCCGGAGGAGTCGAAGCTCCGCGGACCCCCCGCGGGGCGGGCGGCGCCCGCCGCCCTGCGCGGTGGGATCCCGAGAACGGGGGACGGCTGGCGGATCACCGCTGGGTTTCCCACGGCCCTACCCGGTGCCGGGAGAGCCGTCGCCCGTTAAGGCACTTTTGGCGGACCTCAGACCCGGTCCACCGCGGTCTCGGTCTTGGGGATCGGCTCCACCGTCACCTTGTAACCGTACTGCGCCCCCGTGGGCACGACGGTGTTGTTGACGAAACTGAGCCAATCGTCAAGACTCCGGAACGCGAGCTTGAACGAATCGACGGCCACCTCTGCTACTGGCATCACTCACCCCCTAGTCCCAGTCCAACGGACAGTGATCTTTCCCCTGAGATCCGGGAACCGACGCTCGAGATAGTCCAATCTGTTACAGGGCCCGCACATGACGTTGAGGTCGGCCGTGGATCGGATGCCGCGTAGAATAGCCGTGAGGAACTTTCGGCTGCCCTTCCATACCGTCTCATGTTCCCGCGACCCGCCGCCGTCCTTGTGATTGATCTCGAGTATTCTCTCGTCGTCGCACCCGCAACCGACACACACCGGCCCGCCGAGTTTGACAAACACGGCATGGCGGAGCCGGACAACCCGCGCCCTGAAAATCCGCCTCGAAACCTCGCGGCCCTTGGGAGATGCCCTGTACCGCTTCCGGGCGGCGCGGTTGACTTGTGGATTGTCTCGCGCGTACTCCTTCTGTGCCGCGATGATTGATGTCCTGTTGGCGAAATAGTACTCACTGAGCCGCTTTGCTTCACAGGTGATACAGATGTGCCCCAGAGTCGGTCGTCTGACCCGTGGCCAGTTCGTATCGTCAAGAACCACACCACACTTGCGGCATTTGACCGATTCTGGCACGCCTCGTTGAGGTGTCGGGCCTACTTTACCTCTCGCTTGTAGACCCGCATATTTTTGGCATATCCCCACGCCCGGGTAGTCTGCTCCCGGAACAAGTCGACAAGACTAACGGTCAGCACTTCATCGTAGCCGTAGCCGCGAACAGAAAACTTCTCCCGCCAGTAGGTCCATGGTCGCTCACTGATATGCTGGTCTCCGCCTTGACCTGGATAGGCGGCCGAGAAAACCACCGTGTCCGAAAGCGAGCAGAGCATGTCCACATGCCACCCGCCGGCCTCGGGGGGCAGGTGTTCGGCCACCTCGGCCGAGACCGCCACGTCGTAGCGCCCCTGCTCGAGCAGGGCGGAGAGCAGCTCCGCGGCGGTCTGCTCGCGCAGATCTGCGGGGAAGTACCACTCGCGCGGGATCCTCATCGCCCCGGCCCGGGCCATGCGCTGGATCGCCGTGGGCGCCTCGATCCCAACACACGTCGGAGTCACCCCGTGCGTTTCCCGTGTCCATTCCACGACTCCCGACAGCATCGCGCCGACCCCGCAGCCGAGATCGACCACTCGCGCCGGTGTTAGGACTTGGGCTATGGCTCTACCCACGAGCTTCGTCTGGGAGAAGTGCGGCTCCGAGGCGTGGTCGGAGTAGAACTTCTCGGTGTAGACGTCCCAGAAGGGATCGCCGCTCATACCGTGGTACCGCTCCCGGCGCTTTCCCCCAGATACTCGGCGGCTCTCAGGAGACGGACCGGACCGTCGTCAGCCATGCCGAGGACCGCGTTACACTTGTTACATACCAGACCGCGCACCTGCCCGGTTCTATGGTCGTGGTCGACGAAGAACCGGCTGGCTCCTCGTCCCGGAATCAAAGATCGACATATAGCGCATCGGGACCCCTGGCGCTTGAGGATGGTCTCGTATGCCTCTCGGGAGAGGCCGTACTTGAGCCTGATCTGACCGAAGAAGTACCGGTCGGAGTTGGTCTTTTTCCACTGCGCCAGATAGGACCTGATTCGGGGTGCGTGCCTTTCGCGGTATCTCCGGTCATTCTCGCGAGCCGCCTGGGGGTGTCTTGCTCTCCAGCGTGCGTGTGACTCGCGCCATCTCTTCCGCACCGATTCGGAATTCTTGTACGGGCCATTCATCCGTTGGCACTCTCCTGCGGAAGAACCGGCAATTGGGGCATCCGGGCCCGAAGGGCCTTTCGACATCGCACCACCTCTGCCGCCTCCTCCGGTGTCAGGTCCTGGGTTTCTAGCAGGAACTGCTGTCCCCTCGGGTCTACTGCCAAGAATCGTGCCATGTAACGGCGGCGCCAGCGCCGGAAGAAGACCCCCTCGACCTCCGGGTCCCAGACCGACTGCATCTGCCCGGGGTGGTCGACGATGAGGTTCGGCAGCCACGTCGCGCCCCCGACGTACGCGTCCTCGATCCGCCACCACATGTCGGTGTCGGCCCGCCACCCGCGCGGGACCCGGCTCAGCCCCCACCGCTCCTCGAAGGGGCCGACCTTGTCGAGCGCCTCCCGGCTGATCACCATGTTGGCGCCGACGCCCCAGGTGGGCTCGTTGACGATCATCGTGCCCTGCCCGAACATGTTGCCCATGATGGGGCCGCCGAGGGCCGGCGGACCGTCGTTCTCGCGGATCGCCTGCGCGAGCCCGGCGAGGTGCGTCGGGCGGAGCTGCGCGTCGTCGTCCGCGAAGACCATGTACCGGCCCCGCGCCTGGGCGATCGCGCGGTTCCGCGCGATGTACTCGTTGCCCGGGTCGGCCCTGGCGATGAACTCGAAGTCGTGGAAGGTCTGGCGGCGCACGGACGCCACGAGGCTCTTGTAGGTCGGCCGGATCAGCGTCGCGCAGATCACCGAGAACAGCGGGCCGTCGCTCACTTTCGCGCCCCCTCTCCGAAGAGCGCCTCGTACCGGTCCGCGACGCGCCGGATGTCGAAGAGCTCCCGCGCCCTCTTGGCGAAGCCCTGCCGGCGCCCGTTCCAGTTCTCCTCGAGGAACGCGCGGACGACCGCGTTGGCCTCGGGCCGCCCGGCCTCGAGGTCCTTCAGGGGGACGACCATGCCCCCGTCGGTCGCGCGCACCCACTCCTGCGGCGCCCCCTGGTCCGTCGTCAGCAGCGGCGTCCCGTAGCAGAGGGCCTCGCCCGCCACGATCGAGAACGACTCGAGCCAGCGGTGGAGGTGGAGCAGGCCCGCCGACTGGCGGACGATCCGCTGCGCCCGCTCGTTGGGCGGGTCGGGCTCGTACGCGAAGCCGGACGACTCGCAGAGCCGGGCCATCGCCATGGCGTAGTACTCGTCGATGCCGGGCCAGACGTGCCCCGCGACCGTGAAGAGGCGGGGCACGGGCTGCCGCGCCATCGCCCGGATGCTCAGGTCCGTCCCCTTGTGGTGGGTGATCCGCCCGAACGAGGCGAACTCCTCGCTCCGCTCGGGCAGGCTCTCGTGCGACCCCTCCAGCTCGATCCCGATGGGGACCACCTGCGCTGACGGCTCGCGGAACGATTCGCGCACCGCCTGCGACGGGTAGACGTTCCGGCCGGGCATGGCCGGCATGTCGGTGAACATCACCGTCGCCCAGTAGTTGGGGAGCGGGGCCATCCGGAGCGGCTTGGAGTGGCACCAGTCGTTGACGGCCTCGCACGCCCGGATCTCCTCGTAGTTGTGCGGGGACAGCGCGTCGGACTCGGTCTCGAGGCGGACGCCGGTCCAGCCGAACCGGGACTTGCCCGCGTCGACGTTGCCGAAGAGGAGGACCTCGTGGCCGCGGCGGACCAGCTCGTTGGCCATCCAGAACGCCGCCCGCTCAAGGCCCCCGTAGCCCTCGACGCCGTCGGGCCCGATCCTCCCCAGGGCGGAGACGACGCCGATCCTCACGGGTTGTCCCTCCGGAACAGCTCGGACACCGGCGTCAGGCCCAGCCAGACCTCTACGCCGCGGTCCGTCTCCTCCACGGCGTCTATGTACAGGTATCCGAAGTTGACCCCGTCCCTGGCGATGCGCCGGGCGTAGTCGCGGGCCGGTCCGTCGCCGCCGCCCGAGAGCCCGTCGACCACCGCTCCCAGGGTCAGCGCCAGCCTCCCCTCCACCGCCGACGCCTTCTGCCCGGCCGCCGTCCACAGGCGGGTCAGCGCGATCAGCTCCCGGTGGCTCAGCGTCAAGCGACCCCCCTCCGCTTCGCGATCTCCAGAAACTTCTCGGCCACGCGCGCCCACGAGTGGCGCTCGTAGTAGCGCCGCCCGGCCGCCGGATCGGGCGCCGCCCCGTCGACCAGCAGCAGCGCCCGCGCCAGGTCGTCGCAGTCGATCATCCGCTCCCAGTTCATGTTGCGCGGGAACGGGAAGCTCCTGACCGCGGCCTTGGGGCCCTCGTAGTCCGCCACGACCTCTCCGCGGACCGGCTCGTCCGGGTAGATCACCATGCGGCCGAGCGCGCAGGCCTCCGACAGCGGCATGTCGAACCCCTCGCCCGTCCCGACGGAGACGTACGCCCTCGCCCGGCGGTAGCGCTTCGCGAGGTCGTCCTCGGGGTAGCCGATCCCCGGGTCGTACAGGTGGGGGAACATCCACTTCCCCTCGACGCCCATCATCCGCGCGTGCTCCTCGAGGTCGAAGGCCCCGATCCGCAGAGTGTGGAGGTAGAACTCGAGGTTCGTGCGCCCCGCGATCTCGCGGTACGCGCGCATCAGCACCGGGAACGCCTTGCGGTCCTGGTGCCCCAGGCCCACCGACATCACGAGCGGGACCTTCGGGTCGCCGTACCCGGTCGCCGCCGGCCCATCGGGGTCCGCGTACGCGTCCGAGACCCCGAGCTGGAGCGGCTCGATCCGGTCGCGCACGAGCCCGGCGTTGCCGAGCAGCTCGCCGCCGGAGGCGGTGAACGGCATGACGACGTCGTACTCCGCGTGGATCGCCTCGATGTAGTCCCACGGGGATACCTCGTGCTGCGCCGGCAGCCAGCCCCAGACCCCGGCCCCGTTGGTGACCTGCTTTCTGACCGAGTAGTTCCCCTGGGGGAAGAACCGCACGACGTGGACCAGCGGGTCGCGGATGTGGATCACCAGGTCGGGGTCGAAGTCCGTCACCGCGTCGACGATCCGGTGCGGCGGGGCGCAGCCGTAGTGGGGGTAGGTCCGCCCGCGGTACTCGTACCTCAGGGGCAGGCCGGTGTGCTGGAGCGACCCGAACGCGACCGACACGCCGCGCTCGGAGACCTCGTGGGCGAAGTTCCGCGCGATGTTAGCGTACGACGCCGGGAGCGACGGGCTGTCGCTGACGATGAGAAGGCGCGCGAGCGGCCGGGTCACTGGGAGGCCCCCTGGGCCTCGACTGCCCTCCGGAGGCGCACGGTCACGAGGTCGCCCTCCTTGACGCCAAGGACGGCCCGCTCGGTGGTCGGGATCGCGATCCTGTGGTCCTTGCGGATCCGCGCGCTGAAGGTGACCTCGGCTTCGGGGGCCCCGACAGAGTCCGACAACGGGTGTCGGAAGTCGGCTGGGTATTTGTGCGTTGCCTAGGCCAGGCGCAGGGCCGGGCGTGGCCGCCGGCTGGGCAGCAGCGCCCGCCGGGCCGCGTCGAACAGACGCGACATACCCATCAGGAGCAGGTTCGTCGCCCCGGCTCCGGATTTGGGCAGTACGTACACCGCCAGGATCGCATACGTCGCCGACGCGGCGGTGCCGGAGAAGGTGAACGCCCCCGACACGGACTGGGAGCCGGTCCCCGACGCCGCCTTCGAGTAGACCCCGATCCCGCACTTCCTGTGCACGGTCGAGTTGAGTCCGATGGCGTTGTTGACCAGCGTCTCTCCGGCGACTGTCTGGTACGTGAACGTCGGGTTCGCCGTCGCGGTCGCCATGCCGCCCATCAGGCCCAGCAGCAGGGCGGCCGCGTTGCTCGGCGAGACCGAGTCGCTCTCGGACGTCCCCGACGCGTAGCCGCCCTCCGACCCGGGTCCGCTCCCGCCGTACGACCCGGACGGGTTCGCCCCCGTTATGTCGAGCGCGACAGCGCCGCCGGTGGTCGCCGGGGAGAACGAGACCGTGATCGAGAGAGTTCCGCCCGCGGCGACGACGTTGTCGGCGACCCACAGGGTGACCAGCGGCCCGTTCGCGCCGCCCTCGGCGAGCGTCGCCTTCAGCGTGTAGGTGTTCACCCCGTCGCTGACGCCAGTGATCTTTGACGCCGAGTCGTCCTCGGAGACGACCACGTAGACGGAGTCCCCGGTCGCCGCGGTCAGGGCGCCGATCGGGATGCTCGTGCCGTCGTTCGATACGCCCGCCGCCGAGTGCGCTGCTACCGGCGTGCCCATGGCCTCACGGTCCGCCGCCGGCCGCCGGCCCCAGCTCCTCCGCCGCCATCTCCCTGAGGTCGATCTGCGCCCTGGCCTGGGCTATCCGCTCGACCAGGTTGACCTCGAGCCACTCGCGGGGCGTGTGCCAGGGCTGCTGCGCCTCGAGGCCCAGCGCCCTGTTCCGCGCCGCGGTGATCGAGCAGGCCCGCTCTATCCGCGCCACCGTCCGCTCGCCGAGGACGAGCTCCAGCGGCCCGTCCCCGGAGTCCGCCGGGTCCATCCTGAACGGCTGGAGGTCCGAGCGCTCGATCGACACGGTGAGCGACGACGGCGGCGGGGTCGTGCCGATCTCGAAGCGGCCCGTCGCCTCGAGCTTTCTCCACGGGAGGGCGTACGTCGCGAGCAGCGAGTTGAGCTGGCCGACCAGCCACGACCGCGAGGTGACGACCGCGCCGGTGGTCTTCGCCGCGTCCTCCAGGACGGCCTCGAGCTGCTCCACCGTTCCCGGCGACACCCTGAGGCCGACCCGCATGGGACCGCTTATCTCTCGCGACGTATTAAGCCCCCTCGGTGGTCCGCCTGCTCGCGCAGTCTTGCTCGGATGCTTACGAGGGGAAAGAGTCGCCGGCCGGGGCAAGCGGACCACCAATCTCTCGCTCCCCGGCGGCTCCCCCATTTCCCCAGAAGTCGTGTACCAGATGCCGCGTGATTCTCCCGCTCACGGCCGACAACTTCTACGCGACCAGAACTCGGAAGGGAACTCCGACATGGACCTCCAGATGCCGCTCGTGCTTGACCATCTCCGGGAGAAAGTCGGGCGCCGCCTTTAGACGTCGACGGGGTGTGTCCGTTAGACCCGGAGCCCGAATGTGGCTCGTGGCCACCCGCCTGCGCCAGAACGCGGGTCTGCTTAGGAACGGGATCATCAACGGCTCCTCGAAAAGGGGCGTTGGTTTCGACGCCGGCTACATGACCACTGACAGGATTACACTCCTGCTGGCCTCTGTTGGTCGATGCCCTTCCTGCCGAACTCCATTCGTCTATCAGGGTAGGGAGAGAGGACCCAAAAAGAGGCTAGGCGCCTCGCCATCAATCGACAGGATCCGTAACGAGTACGGCTATGTTGCGGGAAACGTCGCGGTCCTGTGCTGGAGGTGTAACCGGCTGAAGAGCGCCGCCTCTCTCTCCGATCTCGAGGGACTGGTCAACTGGCTCCGGTCAGTCTTGCGAGCCGGGCCTGAAGTTCTAGAATCTCCGCCTGCTGGGCCTTGAGGCATCCCACGAGCCACGCGAACCCGTCCGGCTGGCGGATCGCGAAGTATCCGTCCTGCTGGCGGAGCGACACCGTCGAGGGGAGCGACTCCGCGGCGATCCCCGCGCGCCAGCCCTCCATCCGCGCCCCCGCCATGCGCGAGTACTGGCCGAAACGGACTGCCGCCAGCTCCGCGAGAGGATCGCCCGCGTAGCCGGCGAAGTCCTTGAGGCGGGAGTCGCTCGAGTTCGACACCGCCGCGACCGATAGTGTGTACCCGGCCGCGATGGTCTGCGCGCTCGTGTAGAGGATCATCGGGAACGCCAGCGCGTTGCTGTCGAACCACTTGAACTGGCCGCCGTTGTAGTTCAGGACGGGCGCCGCCGTTCCGCTCCAGATAATATCGCTCGCCGTGATGCTCAGCGTGAGGAAAGAGGCGTTCCCGACTTGGTCCACGCTTCCGGCCTGGCCGAGGTTCGCCCCCTGGCTGAACGTCTGGACCGCGCTCCACTTGTTCGCGTGCGCGGTGTTCAGCGAGACGATGACGTTTCCCGTGGTCGGGCCGATGTTCATCGTCCCGTCGGCGTTCGAGACAGATGCTACCGTCACGCCTATGGGTATCCCGCTCGTTGATATGTACTCTCCGAGGCACCGGTCGTAGTAGGACCCGGCGTCGACCTGCTCGAGCGACGCGCCCGACGGGATCTGCTGCTGGGCGATCGGCGCGGCCATCTGGAGGAGCGGGCCCGGGTTCGTCGCCACGCACGCCTGCGACGGGGTCGGCGTGAACGTCGCCGGGAGGATCGCCGCGCTCACGACGACCGGGGCCGACGCCTGTACCTCCACGCCGTTGGAGTCCGTCACCGTCAGCACGACGTTGAACGTGCCGGCGGGAAAGGCGTGGACGACGTTCGGGGTCGTCGCGTCGGGGGTCCCGTCGCCGAAGCTCCAGTCGTACGTGTACGGCGCCGCCCCGCCCGTCACCTGGCTCGAGCAGTAGGCCGTGAGGGGGTTCGGTCCCGTGTTCGGGATAACGTTGATCGTGACCGTCTGCGCCACGGGTCACCCCGCTCCGAGCATCGCGAGGTTGTCCCCCGACTGCGAGGGCGGGCAGGGCCAGGTGAGGGTCACCTGCCCGGCCGCCCCAGATCCCGGGCCCGGCGCTGTCGGCGCCCCGGAACACTGGCCCGCGCCCCCCCCCCCCCGAGCCCAC
>Ga0335083_10000262_pt1 | contig 85107 bp, 71 predicted proteins | sample Lox_Sample_42_FD_206716 | JGI IMG/M metagenome (GOLD analysis project Ga0335083, IMG submission 206716) | Soil microbial communities from Loxahatchee National Wildlife Refuge, Florida, United States - Lox_Sample_4.2 | ecosystem: Environmental > Terrestrial > Soil > Wetlands | place: USA...
GCCCGAGCTCGCCGCCGCCGCCGAGGACGTGCAGTACAAGGCGCGTGCGCGCCAGGGCGTCGCGGTGCCGCTCGTCGATCTGCGCGTGCGCAACGAGGCCGGCGACGTGCCGCGCGACGATCGCACGCAGGGCGAGGTGCTCGTGCGCGGGCCGTGGATCGCGAGCGCGTACGCCGGCGGTCACAGCCCCGATCGGTGGACCGCCGACGGTTACTTCCGCACCGGCGACGTCGCGCGCGTCGACGAGCACGGCTTCATCCAGCTCGTCGATCGCATCGCCGATCTGATCAAGAGCGGCGGCGAATGGATCGCGACCCAGGAGCTCGAGAACGCGCTGATGGGTCATCCCGCGGTGCGCGAAGCGGCCGTGATCGGCGTCGCGCATCCGAAGTGGAGCGAGCGGCCGCTCGCGGTCGTCGTGTTGAAAGCCGGCGCCGCGTGCACGCCCGACGATCTGCGCGCGCACCTCGCGCCGCGCTTCGCGAAGTTCTGGCTACCCGACGCGTTCGTGTTCGTCGAGGCGATCCCGCGCACGTCGGCAGGCAAGTTCAAGAAGACCGAATTGCGGGAACGCTTTCGCGATTGGGCGTGGTAGCTAGTTGCGTGGTCGCTTCGCTGCGTGGCTTCGTGAAGAATGCGGTGTTCGATCGCGTTCCCGGACTCTTGCGGCGCGGCCCGACCCACGCGCGCCGCGTGGCGCTCACGTTCGACGACGGTCCGGATGGCCTCACCGAGCGCTACCTCGACACGCTCGACGCGATGGGCGTCGCCGCCACGTTCTTCGTGCTCGGCGAGCGCGCGGTCGCGCAACCGGATCGGATCCGCGAGTACCGGCGCCGCGGCCATCAGGTCGCCGGTCACGGCTACGACCACTCCCGGTTCACGCTGCTGTCGCGGCCCCAGCTGCTCGAGCAATGCGCGCGCACCGAGCAGGCGATCGGCGGCCAGCTCACGGGCCGACCGTGGGTCCGGCCGCCGCACGGCTCGATCGACGCGCCGTCGCTCGTCGCGCTGCGCGCCGCCGGCTACGTCGTCGCGATGTGGTCGGTCGACTCGTGCGACTACACCGAACGCGATCCGGCGCGGCTCGAGGCGCGCTGCGCACCGAGCGAGGTCGCCCCCGGCGACGTGCTGCTGTTTCACGAAGGCCAGGACTGGACGCTCGCAGCGCTGCCCCGGATCGTCACCGCGCTGCACGACGACGGCTACGAGCTCGTGACGATGCACGACCTGTTCGCGCGGTGACTACGCCGGCTTCCGTCCGACGAAGTCGATGCTCGTGATCGCGAGCTGCTCGCGCGGATAGTGCGCGAACCGCTCGTGCACGCGGATCTGCGCGAGCTGCGCGAGCCGCTCCTTGCTCGGGCGCGACGTGTCGATCTCGATCGCGAAGCCGGCGCGCCGCGCCATCTCGGTGAAGTCTCGCGCGCGCAGCCGATTCTGATACAGGAACGCGTTGTTCCACTTCGACCACGCGGCATCGGAGTACTGCAAGTAATGAAGCTGGTTGATCGAGCGATCGGCGTACGCGTAGTGATCGCCGCAGTTGACCGAATGAAACACGATGCCGCCCGGTCGCAGGATGCGCATCGCCTCGGCGAGGCACGCCTCGATCACGTCGCCCGGTACGTGCTCGAGCACGCTGTTCGAGAACACGACATCGACGGACTCGTCGGGCAACGCGGTCGCCGCCGCGTCGGCGGGCGCGTGGTAGTCGACGACGCCGCCGGTGGCTGCCGCGACCGACGCTCCGCGCGCGAGCGCGTCGACGAGCGCGAGCTGCTGCGACGCGACGTCGGCTTCGAGCCGCTCGGCCTCGCGCGCGATCAGCGGCACGTGCGCGGCGAGCCGATCGGCGAGCTGCTCGACGAACACGCCGTCGAGGTGGCGGACGAGATCGAGCGTGTACACGCGCGCCGCACCGGCGAGATACAGGCAAAACGGAAATGTCGGATACCAGCCGGTGCCCATCTCGAGCAGCGTGGCACCGGCAAGTGCCACGCCCGCCGCGCGCAGATGGCCCATCATCAGCCGCCAGTCGTCGACCTTGATGTCGCACTCGCGGCCGAAGTCGGCGAGACCGCCGCCGCGGCGCTGCATGAGGAGATGCATACGCGCGCCACCCGGGACGCGGCCGAGCAGCTTCTGGATCGTGCCTTTGACCCGCCAGTCCATCGCGAAGCGGTCTAGCACGGAGCGCCGAGCTGGCCGGGCCCTGTCCGGAGCGCCGGTCGTGGCTACAGCGCCACGCGCGCGGCGACGCCGGCGGTCATGAACGGCTCGCTCGAGCTCGGATCGCCGTCTCCCGAGACGACGTCGGGTTCGACCATGAAGAACCGCACGGCCGAGACGCCGAGGATCACCGCGAGCTCGGGCGGCCCGAGCTCGAGCCCGAAGTCGATGCGGAAGATGACGTTGGTCGGCAGCTCGAGCACGACCGGCTGCGGCGGATCGCTGCCATCCGAGACCGTGAACGGCCGGCGCGAGAACGGCTGGCTGTAGCCGATCGAGACGCCGAGCATCGGCCGGATCCAGCGGTTGGCGCCGCTGACCACGCCGCCGAGATCGGCCGAGCCCCACTTTCCGGCCGCCGCAGCGGTGCCCGCGCCGGCGCCGAACGTGAGCGCGACGTGGTGGCCGTCGCTCGCGATCACCGCGCCGATGCGACCGGCGTACGCGTGGTGATCGAGCGGCGTGGAGCCCGAGTCCTCGACCGTCATCTCCTCGGCGCTCGCCACGATCGCGGTGTTCGGCGCGAGCGAGGTCCGCAGCTGGCCGCCGGTCGAATCGACCGTCGGGCTGAAGACTCCCTGCGTCGAGCTCGCGGCATCGAGCTGGACGTCGCCGTGACCGACGGCCGGGACGCTCGGCGAATCGAACGCGAACGTGCGCGCGGGTGGTGTCACGGCGAACGGGCTGCAGGCGGCGAGGCCCGCGGGGATGACGGCGGCGAAGCGCATCGCATCGGGGGGTTCAATGGCCGTACCGTTGCGCGGCGCCAGGTCTTGCCGGCTTCTGCCCGAAAACGTGTCGAAGATCGGTCAGCGAGCGTCGGAGGCCGCACGCTCGAGCTGGAGCTTCGGCGCCAGCCAGCGCGCGAGCGCCGGGTACATCTCGCGCACCGCGCGGCTGCCGACGCACGCGCCGACGTGACCTCCCGTGACCTCGAGCGCCTGCTTGTCGGCCGCGCCGACGTGATCGAGCAGCGCGGTCGCCGCCGGCGCGGGGCAGATCGCGTCGCGCGACGCCGTGATCGCGAGCGTCGGGCAGCGAATCGCGCCGAGCTCGACCGGGCGGCCGCCGACGCGATGCGTGCCCGCGACCAGCTCGTTGCGCTGATAGAGGTCGCGGATGTAGCGGCGATAGGCCGCGGCCGGGAACGGGATGTTGTCGCTCGCCCATTCCTCGAGCGCGAAGAAGCCTTGTCGCGCGGGTTCGTTGCCGGCGAGATCGGGCAGCGCGACCAGCTTGCCGAGATCGAGCGTCGGGCGCAGCGCCGCGAAGCCGGCTTGCATCTGGCTCGGCGCGACGTTGCCGGCGTCGGCGATCGCGTCGCCGTCGAACCAGCGCGGATCGACCATCGCGCGCAGCTGGCCGCCGAGCGCGAAGTCGACCGGCGCGGCGAGGGTGACGAGCGCGGCGAGCTCGCCGGCGTGCTGCGCGGCATGGATCGCGGTGAGCGTGCCGCCCATGCAGTAACCGAGCAACGCGAGCTGCGGCGCGCCGGTCTCGCGGCGCACGCGGCGCGCGGCGCGGGCGAGCCGCGCGAGCACGGCCTCCCAGTCGAGGTAGCGATCCTCCGCGGCGGGCACGCCCCAGTCGAGGCACCACACGTCGAATCCGGCGCCGACCAGCGCCTCGACGAGCGATGCGCCCGGCCGGAGGTCGAGCACGTACCAGCGGTTGATCAGCGACGGCACGACGAGCAGCGGGACGCGCGCGCGCGCCGGCGCGGCCCCGCGAAACCGATACAGGCGCGCGCCACCTTCGAGCGCGAGCTCGTCGCGCGGCGTCTGCGCGAGCGCGGGCTTCGGCACCGCGACGCCGAGCAGGTCGGCGGCGGCCGCGGTCCACGCGCGCGCGACGTCGCGCGTGCACGCGAGCAGGGCATCGTGCATCGGGTGCACTACTGGACGCCCAGCTTGCGCGCGGCCTCGAGCCCGAGCTTGCGGGCCTCGGCCGACAGCTGCGCGCTGTAGGCGAGCGCTTCCTGCGCGAGCTGCGCCCAGGTCTCGATCGCCTGCTTCGCGCGCGCGATCATCTGCTGCTCGAGCTGCGCGTACTCGTCGGCGAGCGCCTGCGCGCGGGTCTGGGCGTCGGCCAGCATCTTGTGGAATGCTTGCTGCGACGCCGCAAACGCCGCCATCGGGTCGAAGGACGCGAAGGGGTTGGGGTTGGAGTCGGTTTTCGGGGGATTAGCGGGGGTGGGGTTGGTCTTGGTCTCGGTCATGCGAGCACCATAAGCACGCCTTTGTTGCGTTGCAACATGTTTCGGTTGCAAAGCAGCACGAGACCGCGTTATGAGCTGGCCATGACGAAGCCATGGTGGAAAGAACCGACGCGCGCGCAGTGGGCTGCCTTTGCCGCCGCGTGGGTCGGCTGGGTGCTCGACGCGTTCGACTTCACGATCTACATCTGCGTCGCCGGCAGCATCATCAAGGAGTTCGGCGTGTCGCCGACTGCGGTCGCCGGCTCGCTCACGCTGACGCTCCTCGTGCGGCTCGTCGGCGGGATGGTCGCGGGATGGATCGCGGATCGCTGGGGCCGCAAGCTTCCGCTGATGATGTCGCTGGTGTGGTTCGCGGTGTTCGACGCCGCGATCTACTTCGCGCCGACGTTCGGCTGGCTGCTCGTGCTGCGCACGCTGTTCGGCTTCGGCATGGGCGCCGAGTGGACGGCCGGCACGGCGCTCGCGATGGAGAGCTTCCCGCCGCGCGGCCGGCGCTTCGCGTCGGGCCTCTTGCAGGCCGGCTGGCCGGTCGGCTTCTTGCTCGCGGCGCTCACCGCGTACTTCGTCGTGCCGGCGTACGGCTGGCGCGCGATGTTCCTGATCGCGGCGGTGCCGGCGGTGCTCGTCATCCCGATCCGCATGTTCGTGCCCGACGAGCTCGCGCACGCGAAGTCGGCGGCGCACTCGCGCGGCGCGCTCCGCGATCTCGCCGCGCCGGCCGTGCGCAAGATGCTCGTGCTCGGCTCGATCGTGATGGCGCTCGGCTTCATCGTCTATTACGGCATGACGACGTCGTACATGGGTCTGCATCACGAGCTCGGCATGACGCCCGCGCAGGGCTGGGTCGATCTGATCTGGTTCAACGTCGGCATGCTCGCCGGCGTGATCGCGGCCGGCTGGATCGCGAACCGGTTCGGCGTGATCGTCGCGCTCGTGGCGCCGGCGTTGCTGATGGTCGTCGCGCTGCCGCTGTTCGTCGGCGTCGCGCCGGGCGCGATGGCCGTCGGCGCGTTTCTCGGCGGCGCGCTCGGCGTCGGCTACTCCGGCGTCACGCCGGTGCTGACGACGAGCCTGTTCCCCGAGCACGTGCGCGCGCGCGCGATCGGCATCGTCTATCACGTCGGCGCGCTGATCGCGGCGTTCGTGCCGGCCGCGATCCCGTGGCTCGCGAGCACGGCGGGCTGGACGCTCGCGACGACGATCGCGATCGTCGTCGGCGGTGGCCTCGTCGCGATGTCGGCGGCCGTCCTGGTGTTGCGGCACAGCATCGTGCCGGCGCCGATCCGCACGCACGACGTGCCGTCGGTCCGCGTGAAGTTACCGGCGCGAAACAGCGCGCTGGTCGCGACCAACGGCCACGAGCTCGATTTTTCGAGCCCGCACGAGCGCGCGGAGCACAGCGTCGAGCTCCGCAGCTGACACGAGCAGACCGAACAGCTTGCCGAGCTACTTCGTCGTGACGGCGCGGTCGTTGATCCCGACGAGAAACCGCGCGATCACGAGCGCTTCTTCTTTCGGCGCGCGCCGAGGCCCTCGCGCACCGCCTGCTTGAGCTCCTCGAGCTCGCGCCGCATCGCGGCGACGTCGTCGGTGCGCTCGCCGGGCACCGGCTCGTGATGCCCGGCGTGCGCGGGCTCGGGCGGTGGCGAGGGTGCGGGCGGCGGCGCGACGTACGACGGATACGCCGGCGGCGCGCCGAACGGCGAGCCCATCCACATGCGCGCGAGCGCGTCGGTCGCCGCGATCGGCAGCTGCGTGAGCGGGTTGTACGCGGCGAGCGTCTGCACGCCGCGCTTGGCCTGCAGGTACATGTCGAGCGCGCCCGTCACGTAGCGCGAAAAGAATTCAGCGAGCGCGTCGTCGGACAGCCGGATCATCTGCGCGAGCAGCTGCACCGGCAGGAACTTCGCGGCGTTGCCGGTCTCGAGCACGATCTGGGTCAACGTGACCTGCGTGAGGTCCTCGCCGGTCTGCGCGTCGACGACGCGCACGTCGGCGCCGCCGCGGATCTTCGCGGCCAGCTCGTCGAGCGTGATGTACGTCGAATCGCTGGTGTCGTAGAGCCGGCGGTTGCCGTACTTCTTGATCAAGATCGAGGCCACGCCGCGCGACCTTACGGGGCGGCGCGCCGCGCTGCAAGCGCGATCTTTGCTGCATTGCAAAAACAGGCTTGACACACCGTCGCGCCCGGTCGTAGCGTGCCGGCCATGTCGTCGCCTCGCAGCTGGCTGTTCGTGCTGCAATGCAGCATCGGAGCTGCGGCCTGCGGGAGCTCGAGCGGCACGACGTGCACCACGGACGACCAGTGCCCGTCGCACTTCTGCCGCGTCGACGGCACGTGCGGCCCGGTCACGAACGACGCGCCGGCCGCGCCGCTCGACGGCGGCTCCGATGCCACGTCCGGCGTGTGCACGCCGAACATGGATGGCACGATCACGGCCGCCGAGCTGCCGCTCGCCGCCGGGCAGAGCGCGAAGTTCCGGATCGCGACGAACGCGACGTGGAACACGGCCGGTACGTCGAACACCGATGGCTCGCGCGACTGGGATCTGTCGGGCCAGCTGTCGGGCGATGCCGACCAGACGCTCGCGCTGTCGTCACCGACCGGCGCGTGGTGGGCCAGCGACTACGCGGGCGCGAGCTACTCCGCGGTGCTGTCGGCGAGCTCGAACCTGCTCGGCGTGTTCGCGGTCGATTCGACCGGCGTGACGCTGCTCGGCGTGGTCTCGCCGACCGCGGGCTCGAGCAAGACCGAGCTGATGTACGACCCGCCGGCGCGCATCGTCGCGGTGCCGTTCATGGCCGGCTCGACGTGGACCTCGAAGAGCACGGTGACCGGAACCGCCGAGGCCGTGCCGGTCGACTACGACGAGGAGTACGACTCGAGCGTCGACGCGGTCGGCACGATGAAGACGCCGTACGGCTCGTTTCCAGTGCTGCGCGTCGCGACGAGCCTGACCCGCACCGAAGGCGTGGTCACCGTGCTCACGAACAAGACGTTCAGCTGGATGGCCGAGTGCTTCGGCGCGGTCGCCACCGTGCAGTCGCAGAGCAACGAAGCGGGCAGCGAGTTTTCGAACGACGCCGAGGTCGAGCGACTTGCGCCATGAGCGACGACCTTCGATCGCGGCGAGGGCGAAGCGGAGCGAGCGCTAGCCAACCTCGGGAGGAGCGAATCCCGCGGCGGGCGTGGTGGGCGGCGCCCGTCGTGCTCGCCGCGTGCGCGAGCTTCCACGCCGCGCCGCTACCGGGCGCGCCGAAGGACGCGGCGTTCGTCGATGTCGGCGGCGTGCACGTCCATTACCGCGAGGCCGGTTCCGGCCCGACCGTCGTGCTGATCCACGGCTACGGCGCCTCCGCCGACGCGTGGGCCGCCGTGCAGCCGTATGTTGCTGCGCACCATCGGGTCATCGCGGTCGATCTCGCCGGCTTCGGCTGGTCGAGCCGTCCCGAGGACGCCGACTACAGCCCGGCCGGCGAGGCGCGGCTGGTGTGGGGCGTGCTCGATCGGCTCGGCGTCGCCGATGTCGCGATCGTCGGCCACTCCTGGGGCAGCTCGGTCGCGCTGGCGATGGCGGTGCAGCACCCCGAGCGCACGCGTCGCGTCGCGCTGTACGACGCGTACGTCTACGACGAGCAGGTGCCGAGCTTCTTCCGCTGGGCCGAGCTCGATGGCCTGGGCGAGGCGCTGTTCGCGCTGTTCTATACCGAGCGCATCGAGGATCGCGCGCCGCTCGCGTACTACGACGAGCGCTGGGTCACCGAGGAGCGCGTCGAGCGCGTCGAGCGCGACCTCGATCGCCCGGGTACGACCGCGGCGGCGCTCGCGGTCGCGCGCGAGCATCACTTCGGCGAGCTGCACGCGCAGCTGCGCGGCTTCACCAAGCCCGTGCTGCTCCTGTGGGGCGAGAACGATCAGGTCACGCCGGTCTCGTACGGACAGCGCCTCGTCAACGAGCTGTCGAACGCGCAGCTCAAGACGTATCCGCGCTGCGGGCACATTCCGATGGTCGAGGCCCACGTGCAGTCGACCCGCGATCTCGTCGAATTCCTCGACGAGACCGCACCGGCAACGCCCGTCGTGATCGCCCCCCTGGCCGACGTCCGGGGCTCGCGGCCCGCGGCCCTCCTCCCGCCTGCGGCCGACATCTCCACGCTCGGGGCCGAGCTCACGCCCCGCGCGTACGCGGCGCCGCGCGAGCACGTCGAGGTCGACCTCCACGGCTATCTGCGCACGCGCGCCGCCGACTACTACAACCTCGACCTCGATCGCGGGCTCGACTCGCGCGGGCTGCCGCTGTTTCCGATCCCGCTCGACGGCGGCCAGTCGCTCGACTCCGCCGACATCCGCGCGCGCACCGACGTCGCGATCTACGCGCGCGGCGTCGGCGTCGCGGTGAAGGCGCGCATCGACTGGCTCGACAACACGCCGCTCGGCGGCGATCCCGATCTCGCCGGCGGCTCGCCCGCGACGAGCGGCGGCCAGCGCCCGAGCGAAGCGGTCGTCAAGCGGGCGTGGGCCGAGGCGCTCACGCCCGCCGGTACGCTCGCGGTCGGCCGGATGGGCGCGCACTTCGGCCTCGGCATCGCCGCGAACGGCGGCGATTGCGAGGACTGCGATCACGGCGACGCCGCCGACCGCCTCGCGTTCGTGTCGCCGATCGCCGGCCACCTCGTCGCGGTCGCGTACGACATCGCATCGCGCGGGCCGTTCACGCCGTCGGCCGACGGCGGCCACGCGATCGCGCTCGAGCCCACCGATCGCGCGGCCGGGCCGACGCTCGCGATCCTCAAGGTCCACTCGCCGGCCGCGCTCGCGCGCCGCGCCGCCGCAGGGCTCACGAACCTCGAGTACGCGGCGTACATCTCGCGCCGCACGCAAGAGAACGACGTGCCCGCGTGGTACCTGCCGAGCGCGACCCCGACGACGAGCTTCACGAGCGCAGACCTCGTCGCGCGCGGCTTCGAGGCGACCGCGACCGGCGCGTGGCTGCGCGTCACGAACAGCATCCTCCGCATCGAGGCCGAGCTCGCGTACATCAACGCGAGCGTCGCGCAGCCGTCGCTCGTGCCCGGCGCCGTGATCACCGAGCCGGTCACGTCGAGCCAGCTCGGGTTCGCGTTCGAATCCGACCTCGCGATCGGTCCCGTGCGCACCGGCCTCGACGGCGGCTACGCGAGCGGCGACCCCGCGCCCGGCTTCGGCGCGTTCCCGACCGCGGGCGAGCAACCGGCGCCGCCGGGCGCGCTCGACGGCCCGCAGGCGAACCCGCCCGGCGATCGCACCGTCGACAACTTCCGGTTCCATCCCGACTACCACATCGACCAGATCCTGTTTCGCGAGATCATCGGCACGATCACCGACGCGGTGTACGCGCGGCCGCACGTGCGCACGACAGTGATGACCGTCGGCACCGGCACGCTCGATCTCGGCGCGGCGCTGATCGCGTCGTGGGCGGTCGACGCGACGTCGACGCCGAGCGGCACGCGCCCGCTCGGCATCGAGCTCGATCCCGAGCTGCGCTACGCCAGCCGCGACGGCTTCGCCGCGACCGTCGACTACGGCGTGTTGTTCCCCGGCACCGCGTTCGACAACCCCACCGCTCACCTCGAGGCCCACACCGCGCAGATCATCCGCGCGCGGTTGGTGTTCGTGTTTTGACCCGGTGGGCCGCCATCCTGCTCGCCGCGTGCGAGGCGAACGCGACGCCGCAGCCGGCACCGCAGCCGCAGCTGCCCGACTGCGTGCCGCGCCGCACCGGCGAGATCACCGCCGACACGCTGCCGATCGCGCTCGGCGCGACGCTCGACTACTACAACGACACCAACAAGACCGTCGATCTCGCGGCGAAGGCCGGCGTGTTCGATCTCGCGCAGCAGTTCCCCGACGATCCGGTCGTCGCGATCGGCCCGGTCGCGCTCGGCGCGCAGTGGTACGCCGCGTCGTTTCCGGCCGGGCAGTTCACGGTCGATGCCGGCGCCGGCCTCGACGGCATCTACCACCAGGACGACCAGGCGCTCTGGCTCGACGGCACGGCGTCGCAGCAGAACACCGCCGGCAAGACGCTGATCGTCTATCCCGCGCCGCTGCCCGTCTTGCGCTTCCCGCTCGCCGACGGGCAGACCTGGACCGCGACCGGCACGCTCGGCGCCGGGACGACCATCGATGGCCTGCCGTTCCTCGGCAGCGACCAGCTCGCGGTCGACGTCGAGCTCGGCGAGCAGCTCGAGGTGCCATACGTCGACTTCTCGCCGGTCCTGCGCGTCCGCACGCTCGCGACGCGCACGCCGTCGACCGGCTCGCCGGTCGTCACCAAGCGCACGACCATCTTCGTCTTCGAATGCTTCGGCGAGGTCGCGCGCGCCGAGAGCAACCCGAACGAACCGGACGCCGACTTCACGAATGCCGCCGTCTTGCGCCGATATGCGCTAGGAGAGGAGCCGAACTGATGTGGGAAATGTGGAAACAAGGGTTCGCCGCGTGGGAGCAAGCCACGTCGCAGTACCTCGAGAAGGTGATGACGAACCCGGGCGTGCTCGGGCCGGCGGGCGCGATGCTGACCGCCGCGATGAAGACGAAGGCCGCGACCGATCGCGCGCTCGCGTCGTGGTGGGCCTCGCTCGGCTTGCCGACGCGCGCCGATCAGGAGCGCGCGCTGCACAAGCTCAACCAGCTCGAGAGCCGGCTGTACGACCTCGAGGAAAAGCTGCACGCGAGCTCGGGAGAATGACCATGGACGTCTCGCATCTGCTCGAAGTGGCGCCGGCACCGCGCGCGGTGTTCGACCAGCTCGCGACGCACCGCCATCGCGTGCGCTTCCAGGTTCGCCGCGACGGCGCCCCCGGGTCATGGCAGCCCGTGACGTGGGGCGACTTCGCGCGCGAGATCCGCGGCGTCGCGCGCTGGCTCGTCGAGCCCCAAGCGGAGCGCGGAGATGACGATCGAAAGCGAGGCGGAGCCGAGCTCGAGGCCGGCGAACGCGTCGCGATCTACGCGCAGAACAGCGTCGAGTGGGCGGCCGCCGCGCTCGGCGTCCAGACCGCGGGCGCCGTGTTCGTGCCGATCTATCCGGCGTCGACCGCGGAGCAAGTCGCGTACATCCTCGAGCACGCCGAGATCCGCTACGTGTTCGTCGATCCCGCGAGCCGGGGCAAGCCCGGCTCGCTCCACTCCGGCGGTGCCGAACCGATCGCGCGCCTCGAGAAGGCGCGCGCGCTGCTGCCGCGCCCACCCGAGGTCGTCCTGCTCGACGCCGCGACCTGGCGCGACGCCGCCGCGCGCGATGCCGCCGCGCCCACGTTGGTAGATGCGCGGCTCGGCGCGCTCGAGCTCGATCTGCCCGGCATGATGCTCTACACGAGCGGCACGTCGGGGAACCCAAAAGGGGTCCCGCTCACGCACCGCAACGTCGGCGTCAACGGCGCCGACTGGCTGCGCTGCAACGCGCCGAAGCTCGCCGAGGGCGATCGCGATCTGCTGTGGCTGCCGATGAGCCACATCTTCGGCTGGGGCGAGCTGTGCGCCGGCAACCTGCTCGGCTGGGAGACGTACCTCGCGACGCCCGCCGACGTGCTCGATCTCATGCCCGGCGTCGCGCCGCAGGTGTTCATGAGCGTGCCCGCGTACTGGGAAAAGATCGCGCGCGCGATCCAGGCCAGCCGCGACACCGGCGACGCCGTGCGCCGCGTCACCGGCGGCCGCCTGCGGTTCTGCCTGTCCGGCGGCGCCGGCCTCAAGGTCGAGATCAAGCAGCTGCTCCACGACCACGGCGTCTTGATCATCGAAGGCTACGGGCTGACCGAGACGTCGCCGACGCTCACGCTCAACCGCGCCGACGCGTTCCGCTTCGACTCGGTCGGCAAGCCCGTGCCTTCGGTCGAGCTCAAGCTCGACACCGACGGCGAGATCCTCGCGCGCGGGCCGAGCGTGTTCGCCGGCTACTTCAAGGATCCGGGCGCGACCGCCGCCGCGTTCACCGACGACGGCTGGTTCCGCACCGGCGACGTCGGCCGGTGGACCGACGACGGCTTCCTGCAGATCGTCGATCGCAAGAAGGACATCCTCGTCACCGCCGGCGGCAAGAACGTGCCGCCCGCGAACATCGAGGCGCGGTTCGCCGACGATCCGGTGATCGAGCGCGTCGTCGTGTACGGCGACGCGCGGCCGTACCTGGTCGCCGCGGTGTGGGCGCGCGCCGAGGTGCCGGCCGACGAGCGCGCGCGGCTCGTCGCGGCGCGCGTCGACGCGGTCAACTCCGAGCTCGCCCGGCACGAGACGATCAAGCGCCACTTCGTCGCCGAGGCGCCGCTGTCGGTCGACGACGGCACGCTGACGACATCGCTCAAGCTGCGCCGCAAGATCGTGTACGACCGCCTGCGCGATCGCTTCGAGGCGCTGTACGGGTGATCGCGACATGAATGCACCGAAGCGCTCGCCGCTCGACTCGCTCGCCGCGCTGTGGCGCCGCGCGCCGAAAGGCCCGCCGCCGCTCGGCGCGACGCCGCACGACGTCGTGTGGGCCGAGAACAAGTGGCGGCTCCTGCGTTTTCGCGGCGCGAGCGTGAAGTACGCGACGCCGGTCCTGCTCGTGCCGTCGCTCATCAACCGCTGGTACGTGCTCGATCTCGGCACCGGCCGCTCGCTCGTCGAGTGGCTGGTCGCGCAGGGCCACGACGTCTACTGCATCGACTGGGGCACGCCCGGCGCCGAGGATCGCTTCCTGACGTGGGACGACATCGCCGGCCGCTACCTCGGCCGCGCGATCCGCGTCGCCGCGCGCGCCCCGCGTCAGCGAAGCAGCGGCGGCGTCCACGTGCTCGGCTATTGCCTCGGCGGCACGCTCGTGGCCTCGCACGTCGCCGCGCAGCTGTCGCCCGAGGTCGCGTCGCTCGTCGCGCTCGCCGCACCGATCGACTTCGAGCACGCCGGCATCATGGCCGCGTGGACGCGCAATCCGGCGTTCGATCCGTACGCGCTGGTCGCCGCGCTCGGCAACGTGCCGTGGCAGCTCCTGCAGGCGAGCTTTCACCTGATCAAGCCGACGCTGACGGCGACCAAGGCGGTCGCGCTGCTCGATCGCGCGTGGGACGACGAATTCCTCGAGGGCTTTCTCGCGACCGAGGCGTGGGGCAACGACAACGTCGCGTTCCCGGGCGCGTGCTACGCGCAGTACCTCGACGAGCTCTACCGCCGCAATCGCTTGATCACCGGCGGCTTCGCGGTGGCCGGCCGCCGCGCCGAGCTCGCGAACATCCGCTGCCCGACGCTCGCGATCGCGTTCGAGCACGATCACATCGTGCCGCTCGCGTCGGCGGCGCCGCTCGTCGATCGCATCGCGAGCCGCGACAAGCAGCTGCTCGTGCAAGGCGGCGGCCACGTCGGCGCGGTCGTATCGCGCAAGGCGGCGTCGCGGCTGTGGCCGGCGATGTCGACGTTCTGGGCCGAACGCGACTAGGAACCCGGATACGGCTGATCCGGCCCCATCACCAGCACCGGCTCCGGCACGACCAGCAGGCGCAGCCTCGCGTCGTCCATCCACACCGGCGCGTTCGAGAAGTACACGAAGCCGCCGACCGAACCGTGCGTGTCGAACTTGACGTCCGCGAACCCCGACGTCGGCACGTAGGGCGTGCCACCGACGTCGACCGCCATCGTCTTGCCATATGCGTAGACCGTAATGCGCACCCAGGTGTTGTCGGACGGCGACGACGCGCCGTTCGGCGGCGGCACGACCTCCGAGTAGGTGCCATTGACAGCCTTCGAGATGTCCCAGATCGACGGGTCGCCGGCCGAGGGCGGCTGGAGATCCGTGAAGTACAGCGTGTTGTCGTTTCCGCGTACGAACTCGGAGCAGTCGAGGTTGGTCGTGTCCGCAAAGAACCACCACATGTCGAAGACGATATTGTCCCGATCGATGTTGTTCGCGCCCAGGCCGTTGCCGGTGTCGTCCTGCGCCGGCACCATCACCGACCGCGAGCCGCCGTGCGCTTGCAACGTCGACGTCACGACGCCGGTGTCGGTGCTCCAGGCGTCGAGGTCGCCCTCGAAGTCGTCGGCGAGCAAGAACACGTTCGAGGCGTGCGCCGGCGGCGAGCCCGCGCTCGCGTTGCCGTAGTACAGCCAGTAGCGCACGGTCTGGCCTTCGGCGAGCTGCTCGGAGACCTGGAACCACACGATCGTCGTCGCGGTGTCCCAGCTCGCGCCGGTGTCGAGCACGCGATCGATGTCGGTGCCGCCGTCGCTGACGACGCGCACGTCGTCGCCCGAAGCGAGCGCCTCGCCGGCCGCGACGAGCGAAGCGTGATCGAACGCGACCGCGATCGTGTACCCGCCCGGCGCGCCGTTGTCGCCGGCGGTGATATCGAGCGGCGCGCGGTGGCCCCACGCCGGATTCCACCAGTCGCTCATCGGCGCGCTGTCGCTGCCACTCGTGCCGGCGTCGCCGCCGGTCGTGAACCCTGCAGGCTCGCACAGGTCCTGGCCCCCGACGGAGACGCACGTCTCGCCGGCGGGACAGCGGTCGGAGCCGGTCCCGTCGGCGCACGGGATGCCCGGCGACACGTGCGGCGAATAGCAGCCCGCAGCGACGACCATCGCGCACGCGGAAGCCCACCGCGTCATGTTCGACATCTTACGCGGTTTCCGGCCCCGACCGTGCAGCAGAATGAGATCGCGCCATGTCCAGGGACATCCTGGCTTTCTCGGCGGGGCGATTTCGCGGCGTGCTAAGCCGATCTCGTGATCGTCGCGCTCGTGCTCGTGTCCGCGTTCTTGCACGCGCTGTGGAACGCGCTGCTCCGGCTCGAGCCCGACAAGGATCGCGGGCTCGTCGCCGCGGTGATCGTCGCGACGGTCATGGCCGCGGTGGTGGCCGGTGCGCGCGCGCTGGCCGGCGAGGTGCTGTTCGCGAGCGCGTCAGCGCTCGGGTGGGCGCTCGCGGCCGGCGTGCTCGAGTGGCTGTACTTCGCGTCGCTCGCGCGTGCCCTCGACCGCGGCCCGCTCGGGCCGATCTACACGGTGTCGCGCGGCGGCGCGATCCTCGTCGTGTGGCCGCTGTCGATCGCGCTGTTCGACGAGCGCTTCGCGGTCGCCTCCGCCGTGGGCAGCGCGATCGTGCTGGTCGGGCTGGCGCTCGCGAGCGCCAGCTCCGAGGAGCGGCGCGTCGACCGCGGCGCGCTGGCCTGGGCCATCGCGTGCGCGTTCTCGATCGCGGGCTACCACCTCGCATACAAGGCCGCGCTCGCGGCCGGCGGCAACCCGTCGGCGGTGTTCGCGGTCGCGCTCGCGCTCGCGAGCGGGATCAATGTCACGCGTGCGCGCGGTACGGTCGCGTACGCGCGGGCGCGCTGGCGCCGCGTCGTGGTCATGGGCCTGGTGTGCGGCGGATCGTTCCTGATCCTGCTCGAAGGGCTCGCCGCCGGCGGCGCGGGGTTCGTGCTGACGTTACGCAACACGTCGGTGCTGTTCGCCACGGCGCTCGCGTTCGGCATCGGCGACCGGCCGCGGCGCGTCCAGATCCTCGGGTCGGTCGCCGTCGCTGCGGGCGCGGTCGTGATGGCGTGGCCGTGATATGACCCGGCCATGGCTCGGTCCGGAACGTTCGCGGCGCCCGCCGGGTTTCGCGACAGCCCGAGCAGCGCGCTCGCGACCGGCGAGGTCGTCGCGTCGGCGTACCAGGTGCAGGACGAGATCGCGCGCACCGACACCGGCATCGTCTACGAAGCGCGCGACCTGCTGCTCGACCGGCTCGTCGCGCTCAAGCTCGCATGGCGCGATCCGGGCACGCCGCCGCTGCTCGCCGAGGCGCGGCGCTGCGCCGCGGTGCGCGATCCGTGCGCCGTGCAGCTGCACGGCATGGGCACGCACCAGGGCGCCGAGTACGCGGTCGGCGAGCGCGTGATCGGGCGCCTGCTCGCCGACGAGCTCGCCGAGGCGCTGCCCGTCGAGCTCTACCTCCCACGGTTGCGCGCACTCACCGCCGCCGTCGTGCGCGCGCACGAAGCGGGCATGGCGGTCGGCGAGATCTCCGGGGCGACCGTGGTCGTCGTTCCCGCGAGCGCGGCCGAGCCGCACTCGCTCCGTTCGGGCAGCGACGGCCGGCTCGTGCTCGGCCGGCTGTCGCTGTCGCAGGTGCCGGCGTTCGGCGAGCATCCGCTCGTCGCGCCGGAGGTCGCGCGCGGCGAAGTGCGTGCCGACGATCCGGCCGCCGCCGAGGCGATCGATCTGTACGCGCTCGGCTGCGTCGCGATCGAGCTCGCGTGCGGCACGCCGCCGCGCGGCGAGACCGCGCCGCCGCAGCTCGGCGCGCTGCGCGCCGATCTGCCCGACGAGCTGGGCGATCTCGTCGAGTGGCTGCTCGCGCCGCAGCCGACCGCGCGGCCGCGCAGCGCGCGCGACGTGCTCGCGCAGCTCGACGCGATCCTCGAGCGCGCCGCAGCCGGCGTGCGCATGCTGCGCGTGCTGGTCGTGCACGGCGACGCGTCTCGCGCGCGCTGGCTGCGCAGCCTCGCGCGCCGCGCCCATGCCGGCGCGGTCGTCGAGATCGCGTCCGAGGGCACCGATGCCGCGCACAAGCTCGTGCGCGACATGCCCGACCTCGTGCTCGTCGACGCACGCCTCTCCGGCGTGATGAACGCGCTCGAGCTGTGCATGTACGCGCGCGGCCTCGACGACGAGATCGGCGGCAAGCTGTGCCTGCTCGGCGAGGTCGCGGCACGCGACCACGCCCTGCTCGCCGAGGTCGCGGCGCGGTTCGTGCCCGACGACGAGCACGTCGCCGATGCCGTGCTCGACATCGTGCGCGACAGCGCGGCCATGCAGCAGCGCGCGCGCCGCAGATCGATGGTGACCGGATGATCAAGCTCGTCGCGCTGACCTCCGCGCTCGTAGCTTGCGGTGGAACCAGTAGCGGGAACACCGTGTACTTCGATCTCGCGCACACCGACTCGCCGACGACGTTCTGGAACTACCCGTTCCCGTCGGATCACCGCGTCGACGGCAACGGCGCGCCCGACGTCGCGAATTTTCCCAATCCGCGCAACGTGCCGATCCTGCAGGGCCTGCTCGACATCGTGCCGCTGCGCCGCGGCTGGCCGCTGATGGCGGCCGGCTACTTCCGGTTCACGCAGCCGATCGAGATGCAGTTCACGCTCGATCAGGTCATGACTGCCGGCCCGGTCTACTTGATCGATGTCGATCCGAGCTCGCCCGAGCTCGGCACGAGCTATCCGACCGTCGCGATCTCGCTGCCCGTCGATGCGTACGTGACCTCGAATCTGCTCGCGGTCGCCCCTCGTCCCGGCATCGTGCTGCGCGCGAACACCCAGTACGCGTACGTGATCACGAAGTTCGAATCGGGCCTGACCCGGCCGTCGGCGTTCACCGAGAAGGATCCGTACTTCGCGAACACGTGGGCGGCGATCGATCAGCTCGGCATCGCGCGCAGCGACGTGATCGTCGCGACCGCGTTCACGACCGGCGACGAGCTCGCGCGCGTGCAGGCGCGCGCCGAGGCGATCCACACGACGTACACGCCGACGATCGACAACGTCATGCTCGCGCCGACGCAGTACCCGACGTTCTGCACGCTGTTCGCGCAGATCACGATGCCGCAGTTCCAGACCGGCGAGCAGCCGTTCGACACCGGCGGCATGTTCGTGCTCGACGCGAACGACATCCCCGCGATGCAGAGCTCGATGACCATCCCGGTCGCGATCACGATCCCGAATGCCGCGATGCCGGCGACCGGCTGGCCGCTGTACCAGTTCTTCCACGGCTCGGGCGGGCTCTCGACCGGCATCGTCGATCTCGGTCCGTCGCCGACCTCGGCCGACGTGCCGATGCCGGGCGAAGGCCCCGGCTACGTCGTCGCGCTGCACGGCATCGCCGCGGCGTCGAGCGCGCTGCCGCTCAACCCCGAGCGTTACCCGCCCGCGAACGACTACGAGTACCTGAACATCTCCAACCTCGGCGCGTTTCCGCAGACGTTCCAGCAGGGCGTGTTCGAGCAGCGCATGCTCACCGACGCGCTGCTACAGCTGCACGTGCCGCAGGCGACGGTCGCGAGCTGTGCCGGGCTGTCGACGCCGACCGGCGATCACTTCTTCGATGCGACGAAGCTCGTCGCCGGCGGGCAGTCGATGGGCGGCATGTACACGAACATGGTCGGCGCGGTCGAGCCGCGCTTCACCGCGCTGGTGCCGACCGGCGCGGGCGGGTTCTGGAACTTCATGATCCTCGAGTCCACGATCGTGCCGGGCGCGCGCGAGCTGCTCGCGACCGCGCTCGGCGTCGACGACACGTCGCTCGTCTTCGTGCACCCGGCGATGAACACGATCGGCCTCGCGTGGGAAGCCGCCGAGCCGATCGCGTACATGTCGCGCATCAACCATCGCCCGCTGCCCGGGATGCACGCGCACGACGTCTACGAGCCGGTCGGCATGGGTGACACGTACTTCCCGACCGACGTCTACGACGCGGCCGCGCTGTCGTACGAGCACGAGGAGGCCGGCACCGCCATCTGGCCGACGATGCAGACCGCGCTCGCGCTCGAGCATCTCGACGGGCTGCAGTCGTATCCGGTGAAGGCAAACGCACCGGACGGCCTGACGCGCGTCGTGGTGCAGTACATGGGCGACGGCATCATCGATCCGCACTACATCTATCGCCAGCTCGACACCGTGAAGCACCAGTACGGCTGCTTCCTCGAGAGCTACCTGCGCGACGGCGTGCCGACCATCCCGGCGCCCGGTGGGCTCACCGATCCGTGTCCGTAGCTACTCGATCGTGAACGGCAGCGTGATCGCGTAGAAGCTGCGGTCGTCGACGAGCTTCACGACGTGCGCGCCGGACGCGAGCGCCGGCACGATCACATCGACGCCGGCGAGCACGCCGTTCGCGTCGGTCGTCGCGAGCTCGACCGGCATGGCATCGAAGTACACGCGCACGGTCGCCATCGCCGCGAAGTTCTGGCCGCTCGCGATGATCTTGTCGCCGGGCGCGCCGGTCTGCGCGGTGAGCGCGACGTGCGGGCCATACGCTTCCGCCGACGCGTACGCGGCGGCACCGCCCATCTTGCCGCCGAAGACGATGATGCGGCCGTCGGCGGTCGCCGTCGCGCTGCACGTATCGCGGCCGATCGACAGCGACGCGACGCCGACCCAGCCCGGCGCGTTCGTGCGATACGCCTCGACGACCGGGTTCGGCAGCGATCCGTCGTAACCGCTGATCGCGTAGACGCGGCCGTCGCCGCCGGTCGCCGCCGCGAGATCGCTGCGCGCGACGTTCATCGCCGGCAGCTCGGTCCAAGCATTCGTCGCCGGATCGAACGCCTCGGCGGTCGCGTAGTGAACGCTGTCGCCCGAGTCGTGACCGCCGACGACCACGATCGTGCCGTTCGTGGCACGCGCCGCCGCGAGGTTGGTGCGCGGTGTCGGCATCGCCGTGTCTGTCACCCACGCGCCGCCGAACGCGTCGATCTCGCCCGGCACACCGCTGCTCGTGGTGCCGCCGATCGCGTACACCGAGCCATTCGCATCGGACGCTCCGGCGAGCGATCCGAGCGCGGTCGGAAGCGGCAACAACGCCGTCCATTGCGCCATCCCCGGCGTGAACCGCTCGACGGTGGCGAGCAGGCTTCCTCCTCCGGTCGCGCCTCCGATCGCGTACACCGCTCCATTCGAATCGGCGGCGTACGCCATGCGGTAACTCGCGGTCGCGAGCGGTGGCGCGGCCGACCACATATTCGTCGTCGGGTCGTACGCATCGACCTCGGTGTATGCCGGCGTCGAGTCGGCGAGTGCGCCGCCGTAGACGTAAACGATCCCGTCGCCGCCGAGCGCGACACCCGGTCCGATCCGCGCGAGCGGCATGTCCTTGATCGGCAGCCATGCCGGCGGTCCCGACGCCGGCTCGCACGCCGACGTCGCGCACGTGCCGCTCGCGCACGATGCCGGCCCGGTGCACGCGCTGCCGATCCCGCACAGCGGGCACGGGCCGCCGCAGTCGACGTCGCTCTCGCCCGCATCGACCACACCGTCGAGGCACGTCGCCGGCAGGTCGGAGCCGATCGTGACGTCCACGGTCTGGATGTGATCGACCGTGATCGTCGTCATCGCGACGGTCGACAGCTCGCGGCCGCGTGTGTCGACGGCATCGAGCGTGAGCGTCAGCGGCCCCGACATGTCGGGTAGCGCGAGCACGGTCTCGAGCGGCAGCGCCGGCGGCCCACCCTGTGCGGGAAGCGCGTACAGCTGGTCCGGATCGAGCGCGGCGAACGTCAGCCGCGCGTCGAGCTCGGCGACGGCGAGGCCGGTCGCTGCAGAGATCGTCGCGCGCAGTCCCGTCCTGGGTCCCGCATCGCCGGACTCGGTGCCGAACCCGGCTCGCCCGCACGCGGCAACCACGACGAACAGCGTCCCGAGCCGCACATCTCGATCTTAACCTCTCCCGGGTGGTCGAGTCAGCGTGACATGAAGTCCGTCGCGCTCGCCTTCGCCTCGCTTCTCGTCGCCGCCGGCGTCGCTTCCGCGCAGCCGGCCGATCCCTACGGCGGCCCGATGCCGCCGCCGCCCGCGCAGGTCCGGCCGCAGCGCCCCGAGATGGCCGCTCTGCGCGCCGCGTTGCTCGCGCGCTTCGATCGCGACCACGACGGCCGGCTCGAGCCGCGCGAGCGCCGTGCGGCGGCGCGCGCGCTGCGCCGGCTCGCGCGCCAGCTCGATCGTCAGGCCATGCGGCAGGCGCGTCGCGATGCGCGGCTCGGCGCGGTGATCCGCCGCTACGATCTCGATGGCGATGGCAACGTCGGCCCGGGCGAGATGCCGCCGGACATGGCGCGTCGCCTGCGGAGGCTCGATCGCAACCGCGACGGCTGGGTCGACGAGAGCGACTTTGCGCAGTAAGTTCACGGCGTGGTAGCGCCCGCCGTCCTCGTCACCGGCCTGTCCAAGAGCTACGGCGCGATCGAAGCGGTGCGCGGCATCGACCTCGAGGTCGCCGCGGGCGAGGTGTTCGGCTTTCTCGGCCCGAACGGCGCCGGGAAATCGACCACGATCAAGATCCTGTGCACGCTCGCGCGGCCGACCGCGGGCGAGGCGAAGGTCGCCGGCTTCGACGTCGTGAAGCAGCGCGACGAGGTGCGCCGCCACATCGGCCTCGTGTTCCAGGATTCCACGCTCGACGACTACCTCACCGCCGAGCAAAATCTACGCTTCCATGCCGAGCTCTACGGCATCCCGAGCGCGGTGGTCGCGCCGCGCCTGCAGCAGGTGATGGAGATGGTCGGGCTGTGGGAGCGGCGCGGAAGCCTCGTGCAGACGTTCTCGGGCGGCATGAAGCGCCGGCTCGAGATCGCGCGCGGCCTCATGCACTCGCCGCGCGTGCTGTTCCTCGACGAGCCGACGGTCGGGCTCGATCCGCAGACGCGCGTGTCGATCTGGAATTACATCCGAGAGCTCAAGCAGCGCGAGACGATCACGATCTTCATGACGACCCACTACATGGACGAGGCCGAGTTCTGCGATCGCATCGCGATCATCGATCACGGCAAGATCGTCGCGGAGGGCACGCCCGAGGCGCTCAAGGCCGCGGTCGGCAAGGACCGCGTGCAGCTGCGGACCGACGACGACGCGGCCGCGATCGCCGCGCTGAAGAAGCAGTTCGACATCGACGCCGCGACGCACGAAGGCATGGTCACGTTCGCGGTCGCGCACGGCGAGCAGTTCGTGCCGCGCCTGTTCGCCGAGCTCGGCGTCGCGATCCGCCAGATCCACGTCGCGCGGCCGACGCTCGACGACGTGTTCCTCGCGCACACCGGCTCGACGATCCGCGACTCCGAGGCGTCGCAGGCCGAGCAGACCGGCATGGCGCAGTTCATGCGAGCGAGGATGCGGCGATGAACATGGCCCCGCCGATGGCGGTCGCGGTGCCGCCGCGCACGTTCCGCAGCGACCTGCGCGCGGTGCGCATCGTCTGGCACCGCGACGTGATCCGGTTCTGGCGCGACAAGCCGCGCATGCTCGCGTCGGTCTTGCAGCCGATGCTGTACCTGTTCGTGTTCGGCACCGGCATGGGCGCGTCGCTCAAGCTCCCCGGCCAGCTCGATCTGCGCGCGTTCCTGTATCCCGGCGTGATGGCGATGGCGACGCTGTTCACGTGCTTCTTCTCGGCCGGATCGATCGTGTGGGACCGCGAGTTCGGGTTCATGCGCGAGATGCTCGTCGCGCCGGTGCGGCGCGGTGCGATCGTCGTCGGCAAGGCGCTCGGCGGCGCGACCGCGGGCATGACGCAAGGCGTGATCGTGCTCGCGATCGGCGCCGCGGTCGGCGTGCCGTTCTCGCCGGTGATGCTGCTGATCCTGCTCGGCGAGCTGATGGTGCTGTCGTTCGCGGTCACCGCGATCGGCGTGCTCGTCGCGGTGCGCATCAAGTCGTTCCAGGCGTTCATGGCGCTGGTCCAGATCATCATCATGCCGATGTTCTTCCTGTCGGGCGCGCTGTTCCCGCTGCAGAACCTGCCCGGCTGGCTCGCGTTCGCGACGCGGCTCGATCCGCTCACCTACGCGGTCGATCCGATGCGCCGCGCCGTGCTCGGCGAGCTCGGCGCGCCGCCGATCGGCAGCGTGCACTGGTCGGGCTGGACCGTCCCGACCCTGCTCGAGCTCGCGATCGTGCTCGCGTTCGGCCTGGTGGCCCTCTGGCTGGCGGCGATCGAGTTCGGGAAGACTGAATGATCCGAGAGACCATCGTGTGCGTCCTGGTCGCGGCGCCGGTGCTCGCCGATGCGCCCGCTCCCCCCGTGGTGGTCGGCAAGCACGCGCCCGTCCTCGATCACCTGCGCGATGAAGACGGCAAGCCGTTCGCGTTCCCCGGCGGCTGGGTCGTGGTCATGCTCGGATTCCAGCAGTGCCCGGATTGCACCGACGGCCTCGCCGTGATCAACCGGCTCGCCGGCAAGCTCGGTGACCGCGCGACGTTCGCTTCGATCGACGCGACGGGCGAGCACTCCGATCACGATCCCGAGCACGGCGAGAAGCTGCACGCCAAGCTACGCCCCCTGCACGTGCGGCTGCTCGCCGACTCCGATGACCGCGGCGTCGGCGACTACGCGGCCATCTTGCGCTACGTCAGCCCCGGGGTCGCGCCGGTCACGGTCGCGATCGACCCCGACGGCATCGTGCGCTACGTCAAGCACGGCTTCGATCGCAAGCACGCGCACGACGAAGCCGTCGCGATCGAGCATGCGTTGACCGAGCTGCTGCCCGTGAAGTGACTCACGGCTCGGCGCGGCCCGACGCGGCGCCGCCGCGCGCGGTGCCGAGGAACGGATAGGCGCCGGCGGTCAGGCCGGGCGGGAACAGCCAGGTCGGCAGCTTCGAGAAGTCGCCGAGCATGATCGTCGTCCCGGTGCCGCCGAGCTGGCCGAGGGCCTTGTAGGCCTCCATCTGCACCGACAGCGGCGAGATCGCCTGCGTCGCGGCGCGGTTCTCGTCGGCGTGCGCCTTCGCGAGGATCGTCATCGCCTCGGCATCTGCCCTGGCCTTGACGACGGTCGCGGCCGCTCTCGCCTTCTCGAGCTGCGCGTCTTCCTCGGCGATCAAGCGCTCGTTCTTCTTCTGCTCGAGGTCGGCCTTGAGCTGCTCCTCGCGCTCGGCCGCCGCGTTCGCGATCTCGGCCTGCTTGCGGTTGGTCTCGTTCTCGAGCGCCATCTTCTGGCGCAGCGCCTCGTTCTCGAGCTGCGTCTTCTGGCGCAGCGCGTCCTGCTCGAGCGCGGCGCGCTGGCGCACGCTCTCCTGCTCGGCGACGATGCGCGAGCGCGTCGCGTTCTGGATCTCCTCGAGCCCGGTGATCGACTCGATCGTGATCGACGTGATGTCGACGTGCTTGCCCTTGATGCGGCGCCGCACGTCGGCTTCGATCTCGTCCTCGATCTTTTCCTTGTTCGCGGCAAGCTCGGTGTACGAGTGCTTCGCGAACACGATGCCCGCCGCGCTGCGGAACTCGGGGCCGACGACCTCGTCGTAGTAGTCGTTCGTCGACACCTCGGTGGCGAGCTCGTACAGCTCGTTGATGATCGGCTTGTAGATCACGCTCATGCGTAGTGCCATCGGCAGGTTGTCCGACGACGTCCCGCGCACCTCCTCGTGCTTTGTCGAGAACGTGACGTCGAAGTCGACGACCTTGCCGCAGTCGTGCAGCCAGCAGAACCAGCCGAGCTGCTGGCGACCCTCGTGCAGGGTCTGGCGTTGCAAACCGCCGTTCGGCAGGTACCGCAGGCCGAGATGGCCAGTGTCGATCGAGTGGAATGACCGACAGCCAATCAACAATGACGCGAACACGAGATAGCGAACCATGACGGACTCCCTGGTTGGGGTTAGTGCAGATCGGCGAGCCAGCCGCCGAGATCGTGACCGAGCCTGGTCATGCACGACCAGATGACGTGGCCGCCGGACTCCGGCGACACGATCGCGCCGTCGCGACAGACGACCTCGGTCTGCGCGATGAACGTGTTGCCGACGCGCGTGCGCAGCGTCGCGCGCGCGACGAGCGACACCGACAGCCGCGGATCGTGATAGTCGGCGTCGCCCGCGACGAGCTCGACGGTGAGCACGCTATCGTGACGCGGTGGGACCTCGCGCACGACGGCCTGCGCGAGCGAGCGCTCGAGCCCCGCGAACGCGACGTTCGCGTTGACGACCGGCAGCGGATCGCGAATGCCGTTGATGCGCGCGACGACCTCGAACGTCGGATCCATCGACGACGTGCCGCCGGTCGACGTGCCGTCGGGAACGATCGGCACGAGCCGGCGGCCGCACGAAGCGGCAGCGAGCGCGCACGCCAAGAGCGCCGAGGGGACGGACCTCATTCGCTTCGTGGTAACAGTGCGCCGCGAAGCGCACACGTGAAGTTTTCGTTGGAAAGCCAATCATCGCCGTATCATCACGACATGTGGGCGCGCGCAGCATGCACGCACGTGCTGATCGCGGGCTGCGACCCCGGCGCCGCCGCACGACGGCACCGATCACGAGCACGAGCGCGCACGATCCCGTGCCCGCGCCACTCGCACTGCAACCTCCCGAATCGGTCGGCGGGATCGCCGTGCACTTCGCGGTGCACGTCTTGCTGCCGCCCGAGCCGTCGTCGCACGCCTCGCCGGTGTCGACGATGCCGTCGCCGCACGCCGGCTTCCGGCAGTCGGTGCGGCACGCGTCCGCGACGTCGGCATTGGCCGAGCCGTCATCGCATTGCTCGTAGCGGCTCGTCACGCCGTCGCCGCAGATGAACAGTGGATTCGCGACGACGCAAAGGTCGTCGATCGACCATCCCGCGAATTGCGTGCCGCCGTCCGACTTCAGATCGAAGCGCAGGTTCAATGTCGAGCCGTGGAACTCGCCCGACAGCGGCACGTCGTGAAACCGCCACTCCTGATCGATGTGATCGAACGCGGAGCTGCCGCCCATGTTCTCGGTCGCGTTCTCCCACGCGCTGCTGCCGTTCGCGAGGATCTGCGCTTGATCGAACTGGCTGTCTTGCACCGCGAGCCAGCGCCGGTATTGCAGCCGCACGTCGCTGTAGTGGCCGGTGTCGATCGGCGGCAGCTCGATCCAGGAGTGCTGGCTCGCCGGGTAGTCGCCGTTCGGCGCCTGCGCGAGGATGTGCGTGCCCGAGTACGCGGCGTGCGGATTCGTGATCCCGCCCGAGGGCACCGCCCACGCCCAGCCCGGCGGCGAACCATCGTCGGTGCCTGCCGTCCAGCCGGCCGCGAGCGGATCGCCGTCCTCGAAGTTCGTGCAGTACAGCGGAACGGTGTGGCCGTGATAGAGCTGGTAGTAGTGATCGGCGAGGTTGTCGGCGAGCTGCAGGCTCGTGCCGTCGCCGAACTGGATGAACGCGGTGTACTGCACGGCCTCGTTCTGCGCGACCGGCAGCTCGGCGAACCAGCGGTTCGCTCCGGCCGGCGTGCCGGCGGCCGAGCCGAGGCCCGGATCGCTGGTGTCGATCGGCGATCGCCATGCCAGCGTCGCGCCGGCGACGCCGTCGCTCGGGCAGTGCGACGACAGGCCGGTCGCCTCGATCGCGATGCCGACCGCGTGCGCCGGCTCGTCGAGCGTGCCCGGCGCCTCGATCCAGCCGCTCGCGGTGCGCATGCCGTGCGCGCCGAACGCCGCGCGGATCATGCATTCGTGCGGCGTGCCGTTCGAGAGATCACCGTCGTCGTCGTCGGCCGCGAGCACCTCGATCAAGCACGTCGGGATGTCGACCGCGCGGCGCAGCGCGCCGAGGTACCAGCCGAGCAGCAGCGCCTCGCCGGCATCGTAGCCGTACGCGGCGATCGCGGCCGCGCGCAGGTCCCAGAACGTGCCGCCGAAGATGAGCCCGGTATGGTGGATCTCGCCGATGTCGTTCGGCCACGTGTACTCCATGCCCGGTGGGTTGAGCTCGCGCAGCGGCGCCGACGTGCGGTAGAAGCCGCGGCCCATGCCCGAATCGTTCGTGATGTTGACCGCGAGCGTGTCGGCGGCGCCTTCGCTCATCGCGCCATCGAACGCGCCGACGCCCGCGATGATCTCCGCGGTGTGCACGCGGTGGCCGTACTCGTGGAAGTTGACGTCCTGGATGCGCGCGGTGTTCTCGCAGCAGCTCTCGCGCGTCGGATCACACGGCGACGGCGAGGCCTCGAAGAAGTTCAGGTTCGCGCCGTCGAAGAACGCGTTGCACGTGTTGTCCTCGTTGACGTAGACCTTCATCGGCTCGAGCAGCGTCGGCATGTTCGGATCGATGTGCGCGTACACGAACGACTTGACGATGTTCGTGTCGAGGTAGGCGTCGATCTGCGCGTCGTCCTCCGGCGACATCGACGCGTCCCACAGGACCTCGCCGCCCGGATCGATCGCGAGCGTCGCGGTCGTCTGCGTCATCGTCGTGCCCTGATTGAGGATCACCACGTAGTCGCCGGTCGTGCTCGTGACGACCTGCGCGGTCGTGTCGGGCGACCACGTGATCGCACCCGCGCCGGTCGTGGTCTGCGCCGCGCCGTTGACCGTGATCTGCGCCTGCGGCGCGAGCCGCTGGGTGTAGCCGTTGCCGGGGTAGCGATCGACGCCGTTGTAGCGCACGGTGCCGGTCGCGAACTCGTCGAGCTGCTGTACCGCGACCAGCTCGCCGCTCGCGACATCGGCATACGCGCGATAGCGGCCGTCGGCGCGGCCGTCGACCTCGAGCGCCGACACCAGGCGGTAGCCGAGCACGGTGTCGTCCGCGACGAGCGGCAGGACCTCGTCGCCGCCGAGCTGCGAGGCCGGCGCGAGCGGGAGCGCGGCGAGCGCGCGCAACGACGCGGCCGCGCGCGAGCGCAGATCGGCGGGAGCGAGCCGCGCGCGCGGCGCGACGACGACGACGTTCGGCAGCGCGGTCGAGCCGATCACGAACAGGCGATCGCGCTTGAACTCGAAGCCGATCTGGCCGCCGATCACCGGCACGCCGCCGGCGAGCTGGACGAACCCGACCGAGCGGATGTCGCCGTCGCTCGTGTTCGACACGAGCTGGAAGTCGCTCGCGGTCGCGCCGGGCGCGAGCAGTCCGACGTGCGCGAGCAAGATCGCGCGCGCGAATGCCTCGGCGATCGCGGGATCGGCGTTCGCTCCCGGCGCCGCGATGCCCGAGCCCCAGATCCGCACCGGCACTCCGGTCGCGGCATCCCAACCGGCTTGCCACGTGCCTCCCGCGATCGCCTGGAAGTGCGACCACGCCGGCGACGGTGCCGGCTGCGCCCAACGGATCGTGCGCTGCACGCGCACCGCCTTCGCGACGTGCGCTCCCGGCAGCGCGGTCAGCGAATCCGCGGCGAGATGCGCGCCGGAGTGCGGACCGAACGCGTGCGCGCTCGTCGCGATCGCGATGATCCCGACGCATGCGATCGCGATGGGGCGAAAGCGGACGGCAACACCCACCGACCGATTAGAACGCATCCGCGGTTCAACGCGAAGAGACCTTTAACGTATGCTTCGCGCCGGAGGTCCCAGGTCACATGCGAAGCTTGTCCATTTTGATCGCGGCAGTGTTGTTCGGAGGAGTCGTCGGGGCGGCGTGCGGTCCCGGCATGCCCGCAGAGAATCACGCCATGCGCAACGGCTACTCGTATCTCGGAGAGCGCTGGGTGCACGGCAACGGCCGCGAGGTGCGCGAGGGCATCGGCGGCATCCGCGCCGATGGCGCGTTCACGTCGATCATGCTCGTGGTCGAGAACGCGCCGGTCCAGATGGACGACTTCTGGGTCACGTTCGGCGACGGCCAGGTCTGGCGGCCCGGCACGCGGCTCGTGTTCGGCCCCGACAGCACGACCCGCGAGATCCCGCTGCCGGGCGGCGCGCGCCACATCCGCCGCGTCGACTTCGCGATGAACAACTTCCCCGGCGACGGCAAGGCCAAGATCGAGCTCTGGGGCCGCTAGGCTCTACGCGAGCACGACCGCGCTTGCCTCGGCGCGCCGCGCGCGCACCTGCAGGCCGAGCGCGAGCTGGCCCCGCGCGCGCACGACGTTGTGCGCGCGCCGCGATGGAAAACGCGCCGGATCCCAGCCGAAGTACTTGTCCTCGAACGCGTCGGCCGCGAACCGCGCGGCGAGCTCGAGGCACACCGTCTCGAGCCCGACGACGATCGCGGCGCGCTCGGCGTCGGATGTCACCGCGTCGGCCGCGGCGCGAAACCCACGCATCGCGGCCGCGAAGATGTCGAGCTCGAAGTGGACGGCGCCGGCGTCTTCGCCGTGCGGGTTGCACCACGAGCGCATCGCGTCGCCGAGCTCGAACGCGAGCGTGCCCTTCGCGAGCGTGTCGAGATCGACCAGCGCGCGGGCCTCCAGCGGCGCACGCCGGAAGATCACGTTCGAGATCTTCAGGTCGCCGTGGACGTGGCGGCGCGGCAGCTCCGGCATCGCCGGCCGCGCGTCGGCCGCTGCGAGGATCTCGCGCGCGAGGTCGACGAGCTCGGGCTCGCCGTCGCCGCCAGTCGCCGCGAGCGCGCGCAGCTTGCCGAGGTGCGCCGCGGTGTCGTGCACGCCGGCGCGCGTGAACCGGTAGTCGTACGCGAGATCGGCGAGGGCGCGATGAAAGCGCCCGACCAGCTCGCCGCCGGTCTCCGCCCACGCGACATCGGGCACCGCGTGCACGGTCTCGCCCGCGATCCACGTCAGCGCGCGCCACACGCGCTGGTCGTGCTCGACCCACGCGCGGCCGTCGCGCGTGCGCAAGAGCCGCGGCGTGACCATCCCGCGCGCCGCGACGTGCGCGGTCACCGCCTCGATGTCGAGGTTGACCTCGGCGGCCCAGATCGGGTGCAGGCGCTGCAGGGCCGCGACGATCTCGCCGCCCTCGCGCACGGCGTAGGTCGCGTTGATGAGCCCGCCGGCGTGCGGCTCGATCTGCTCCGCGCGCCAGCCCCACGCGGCCGCGATCTCGGCCGCGATCACTGCTCCACAGAGATCGTGAAACGATCTCGCCTCCGTACCGGGCGATCGACCGCAGCCGTGAAACAGACGTCTTTCACTGCTGCGGCATCGGCATCGCGTGTGGCCCGTGCGGCCCGCCCGGGCCCGGCCCGTGCGGCCCGCCTGGCGGCTTCGGCGGCTTGATCTCGACGAGCTCGACGTCGAACACCAGCATGCCCGCCGGCTTGCCGGGCTGGTTCTTGTACGCGAGCTCGACCGGGATCCAGAACCGGTACTTGTCGCCGACCGACATCAGCTGCAGGCCGTCCTGCCAGCCTTCGACCACGCCGTGCAGCGGGAACTCGGCCGGCTTGTTGTTCGTCAGCGACGAATCGAACTGCTTGCCGTCGGTCGTCCAGCCCGAGTAGTTCACGGCGACGTTATCCGCGAGCGTCGGGTGAGGCCCGGGCTTGGCAGCCGCCTTGAGCACCTTGTAGAACGTGCCCTTCGCGGTCTTCTTCGCGTCGGCCGGCGGCGCCTTGACGTCGGGCGGCGTCGGCCACGGCTCCATGCCTTTCTCGATCCCGGTGACCTCGACCTCGTAGCAGAGCCGGCCGTCGGGCAGGCTCGGCGCCGGCTTGTCCTTCTCGCCGTGCATGTTCGACTTGTCGACCCAGAACCGCACGCGCTCGCCCTGCACCATCTCGGTGAGGACCTCGGCGAACGGCGTCGCCTGCTTCGACGGCGAGGCCTTCGCGATCGGCGGCTTGCGCTTCATCTCGGTGGTCTCGAACATCCGGCCGGTCGTGTCCCACGCGCTGTACGTGTACGACACCATGTCGAAGCCGCGCGCCTTGTCCTTGCCGGTGCCGGGCGTCACGACCTCCCATTTCACGCCCGACTTCGTCGTGCTCGCGTTCGCGGGCGGCGCCGCGAGATCGGCCGGTACGGCCGGTGCGGGCTCGATGTCGACGAGCTCGATCAGGTAGTCGCGCGCTTCGGGCTTCGCCGGCTTGTTGCGGCCGAAGCCGATGTCGGGCGGCACCCACAGCATCGCGCTCTCGCCCTTGTGCAGGAGCTGCAGCGCCTCGGTGAACGCCGGCGCGACGTCGGAGAGGTCGAGCGGCATCGTCTTGTGCAGCGACTTGTTCGTGTAGAACGTCTCGCCGGTCGCCGGGTTCCAGCCGGTGTAGTTCACGATCACGGTGTCGTTGCGCTTGGGCTGTGCGCCGGCGTCGTTCGTCGTGATCTTCTTGTAGACCAGCCCGCTCGCGGTCTTGACCGCATCGCCGGGCGGCGTCTTCAGATCGAACGGCGGCGCGACCTGCTCGGACCTCGCACGCGTCTGCGCGGCGGATCCCGAGCCGGTTCGTGCCTCCACCGTTTGGTCGCTGGAGTGCTCTTCCTTCTTGCACGCGGCGAAAAGCAGACACGCAATCAACAGTCCACGCATGGCGGCGTGAACATACGGCGGCTCGGGCTAGGCTGCAAACGCCTCGCGCGTCAGGTTGCGGATGCCCCCGGCCGCGACGACGACGTTGTCCTCGATGCGAATTCCGCCGAACGGCCGCAGCTCGTCCACCGCGCCCCACTCGACCAGGCGCGCGCGGTCGTCCGCGCGCAGCGGGGCGAGCAGCGCGTCGATGAAGTAGATGCCGGGCTCGATCGTGAACACCTGGCCGACCTCGATCGTCGACGTGTTGCGCAGGAACTTGTTGTCGGCGCGCGGCGGCCGCAGCTTCATGCCGACGTCGTGCACGCACACGCCGAGCGAGTGGCCGAGGCCGTGCGGGAACAGCGCGCGCGTGATGCCGCGGTCGACGAGCTCGCCGGCGCTCGCCTTCGCGAGCCCGAGGTCGCGAATGACGTCGGCGAGCAGGCGGTGCGAGTCGTCGTGCAGGTCCTCGTAGGCCAGACCCGGCTTGATCCGCCGGCAGACTTCCTGCTGCAGCTTATCCATGCGCGCGATCAGGTCGGCGAACCGGCGCGCCGCGGCGCCGGTGCCCCGCGCGTACGTGCGCGTGATGTCGCTGCCGTAGCCGTTGCAGCGCGCGCCGGCGTCGACGAGCAACGACGTGTCGCCCGCGATGGCGCGCGTCTCGTAGGCGATGTGGTGGAGCGTCGCGGCGTGCGCGCCGAGCGCGAAGATGTTCTTGTACGGCGTGCCGGAGTCGTCGTGGCCGGTCGCCTCGAGGTACGCGAGGTGAAGCTCGAGCTCGCTCGGCGTGCCGCCCGCGAACAGCTCGTGCGCGACGCGGTGGCCGCGCACCGCGCGCACCTCGGCGCGCGCGAGGCACTCGATCTCGTAGGGCGTCTTCTTGGTGCGGATCGCGTCGAGCGAGGCGACGAGCGCCGCCGGGTTGACCTCGCCCGCCGGGGCGGTGCCCGGATCGCGCGTCACGATCGCGCTCTTGCCGCCGGGCAGGACGTCGCCGGCATGGCCGGGCTCGATCGTCACGGTGTCGAACGCGGACCAGAAGTGATCGCTCTCGGGCGGCGCGAGCGTCTCCCAGAAGTCGTCGACGATCGTGCGCACGAGCGTCGGCTTGCGGCCGGCGCGCACGATCAGATACGCGTCGGGCTCGACGAGCGGGCACCAGTGCGTGAACGCCGGCGTCGGCGACAGCGGCCACCACTGATCGTCGAAGCGGTTCTTGATCTGCGCCGCGCCGCTGCACAGCACCAGCGCCTCGTACTTGTGCTGCGCGAGCGCAGCCTCGACCTGGCGCTGCAGGTGCTGCACGTGATCGGGATACGTGGTCTCGAAGCTCACGCCGGGAAGCTACGCTATTTTCGTTCTGGGACGATGGCGAATGCGTTCGGCGGGGTGCGTTCGATCGCGAGGGTGCGGCCCTCGACGAGGTCGCCGACGAGCAGGCGGATCGCGGGCACGGCGAGCGGGCCACGCTTGACGATCGGGGCGAACCGCGCGGCCAGCCGGCGAACCGCGTCGGGCTCGACCGCGCGGAAACCGGCGATCGTCGCATCGCCGTGCAGACCGGTCGCGGCGGCGACGAGCGCGGCCTTGCGCTCGGCCGACAGCGGCCCGTACGCGACGAGCACCGGCCCGGCGACCTGCGGCAGCGCGAGCACTTCGGACACGCCGGGCGGCAGCTCGACGCCGACCGGCACGATCGCGGCCTCGGCGTGACCGAGGCCGAGCGCGGCCAGCGCCGACGCGGTGTCGGGCGCCGGCTCGATCTTCGCGAAGTAGTCGCGCGCGACCTCGCCGCCGAGCAGCGCGTTGAGCACGAACTCGGCTTCGCGCCCGCCGAACGCGGGCACGAGCACTTTCTTGCCGCGCAGCGCGTCGATCTGACCTCCGCGCCGCTCCGCGTCGCTGCGCGTCCCGGCAGAGCCGGGACTTTCGATCTTGCCGCCGTGCGCGACCAGGTGCCACGCGTGCGGCGCGTCGCCGGCGAGGATCGTGTAGCCGCCGCCGGAGGTCGCGAGGTACGTCGCATCGACGAGCGCGACCGCGATCTCGCCGCGCTTGACCGCCTCGGCGAAGTCGCTCGCGCGCGCGAACACCTTGCCGCTCGCGGTCACGTGCAATTCGGCGCCGATCTGCTCGGCGAGCTTGCTCGCGAGCTCCACGCGCGCCGCGGTCGACGGAAACGGCGCGCTCGGCGCGAACAATCCCACCGTGATCGAATCCGCCCGTGCCGCACCGGCCCACAGCGCGAGCACGATCACTCCGACTCTGGCCGAAGCCCGAAGCCCGAGGCCCGAAGCCCTCATCGCTCCCCTCCGTAGATGCGCTCTTTCGACGCGATCCACTCGTCGAGCGGCCCGAACCGCACGCCGAGCTTGCGCGCGCGGCGCCACGCGTCGAGCGCCTTCGCCTGCTCGCCCTTGCGCTCGTACGCGATGCCGAGGTTGACGAGCGCCTCGGGGACTCGCGCGGCGAGCCGATCGAGCTCGCCGATCGCGACGTCGGCGTGGCCGTCCGCGAGATCGAGCACCGCGAGATCGGCCGCGATCTCGTCGGCGCCGACGCGCGCGTTCGCCGCCTTCGCCGCCGCGAGGTACCTGCGCGCCGCCGCGAGATCGCCGGCGCGATACGCATCCTGCGCGGCGTCGAGCGCGACGACCCGGATCGACGTTCCGAGCAGCGCCGCCACGATGCCGTTCGAGCCGGCCTTGCCGCCGAGCGCGGTCAGCCGATCGAGCGCGTGGCCGGCCTTGCGCGGCGACAGGCCCTCGGTGAACGCGGTCAGGATCGGCGCGGCCTGCGTGTCGGCCGGCGGCGGGAACGGGCACGTCGCGCCGGTCACCGCATGCAGCGCCGTCAACGCGGCGTTGATATCGCCAGCGGTCACCGCGGCGACCGCGAGATCGCACTTGGTCGCGAGCACGGGGTCGCTCGCCCCCCGTGTCACAGATCCACTTGCCGCCGAGATCTCGGCGGCAAGTGCGGCGCGCAACAGCTCGACCGCCTTCGTGCCGTTGCCGGCCTTGAGCGCGGCGAGCCCGGCCGCGTGGCGCGCCGTCGCGAGCGCCGTGCGATGACGCGCGGCGAGCGGCCCCGACTTCGCGGACGCTTGCACCTTCTCGAGCGCGGTCACGGCGATCGCGGGATCGCCGCCGGCGAGCTCCGACGCGGCCCAGTCGAGCGCGACCTCGACGGGATTGTCGCGCTCGGCCGCGAGCGCGCGCTCGTACAGCGGTCGCGCCGCCGCGACGTCGCCGGCGAGCGCGTGTGCGCGGGCCGCGAGCATCACGACGGTCGGCGGCGCGTCGGCCTTGATCGCGCGCTCGAGCACGGGCACGGCATCGGCCGGCTTGCCGAGCGCGAGCCGCGCGATCCCGAGGTCGCGCAGCGCGACCGGCGACGGATCGAGCTCGACCGCGCGCACGAGCATGGGCTCGGCGGCGGCCGCGCCATCCGCCGACAGCTTGCCGACCGCGACGCGCACGAGCGCCTCGGCGAGCAGCTTGCGCGAGCGCGGCGTGCTCTCGATGCCTTCGGCCTCGTCGAGCGTCTTCACGGCCGCGTCGAGCTGGCCGGCCCCGAGCTGCGCGGCGCCGAGCACCGTGCGAAACGCGGCATCGCCCGGCAGCTCGGGCGCGACCGGCGCGAGCCGGCTCGCCGCCGGGCCGGCGTCGCCACGCGCCAGCAGCGCCTCGCCGAGCTCGATCCACCAGTCGCGATCGACCGGCGGCGTCGGCGGCGGGCCGAGCTTCTCGAGCGCGTCGATCGCTTCACCCGCGTGACCGGCGCGGCGCAGCACCATCGCGAGCTGAACCGTCCAGCGCCGGCGCGCCGGCTCGAGCTTGCGCGCGGTCTCGAGCTCGGAGCGCGCCTCGTTCAAGTCGCCGCGCGCGGCGTCGGCTTGGCCGACCAGGGCATGCCCGGCCGCGGCTGTCGCCGCGGTCTGGGCTAACGCGCCGTCGGCGCGCGGCCCGTGATCCGTGGTCGGGCTCGCGTTCGGCGCGCCCGCCAGATAACGCCGGCCGGCCGCGAGCGCGCCGGCGGTGTCGCCGAGCGACAGCGCGCACTGGCCGTCGACGAGCCAGATCTCGGGGTGCTGCTCCGCGACCGGCTCGAGCTCGTGCAGGAGCGCGCGCGCGCGCTTGCAGTCGATCGCCGCGGTCGCCCACGCGACGCCGATGCGCGCGCGCAATTCGCTGCGCCCGCCCCGCAGCGCCGCGCGCTGGAACAGCGCGAGCGCCTCCTTCGGCTTGCGCCCGCGCAGGTACGAGTCGGCCAGATCGATCTGGTGGGTGGCGTCCTCGTTCGCGAGCGCGGGCGGGCGATGCGCGAAGTACGCCTCGTACGCGGCGATCGCCTCCGGCCAGCGCGCGTTGTCGTGGAAGTAGTGGCCGAGCAGCTGCTGCGCGTCGTAGCGCGCGGGCTCCTTCGCGACGACCGCCTGCAGCAGCGGCACGCCCGACGCCGGATCGCCGGCGAGCACGAGATCCGAGCCGAGCGCGAGCAACACCTCGGGATCCTCGGGCGCGAGCGCCTGCGCCTGTCGCATCAGCTCGACGCCCTTCGCGTACTGCTTGCGCGCCGCGTACACCGCCGACAGCAGCACGTACGCCTCGATGCGCCGCGAGTTGAGCGCCCGCGCCTGCTCGAGCGCCTTCTGCGCCTCGTCGTAGTCCTTGCGCAGGAGCGCCTTGCGGCCGACCTCGACGAACGTCGCGGCCTCGTCCTCGCCCTGGCCGGCGCGCTGCGCGTACGCCGTGCCGGCGATCGCGAAGAGCGCGACCAGCGCGCTAGTAGTGATAGCCGACCTTCGCATAGACCTCTCTGCCCTCGCCGAGGACGTAGGGCACCACGACCGTGGTCGGCATCGTGCGATCGTAGTCGCCGGGCGCGACGACTTGATCGCGCGTGCCGATCAGGTTGCGAACGCCGAGCGTGACGTCGTAGCCGTGGATGTTCGGCGCGTAGATCGTCCAGTTCCAGTCGAGCCAGCCCGGTGACGACGGCAGCTGGGCCTCGGGGTCCTGGGTGTCGTCGGGACGCACCGGCCGCTCGCCGATGTAGACGAGCTCGGTCGAGACGTGCGCGAGGCCGGCGAGCTTCGGCGTCGAGATGCCGAGCGACGCGACGATCGGCGGCGCGTTCGGCACGTTGCCGAACTGCAGCGCGTGCGAATTCGGATCGCCGGTGTACGCGCCGCATTGATACATGAAGTCGTCGCAGCCGACGTGCGCGTAGGTCGCGCCGCCGAAGCCGTACCAGCCGCTCGCGGTGCGGTAGCTCGCCTCGGCCTCGACGCCGTCGCTGACGTAGCGGCCGACGTTCTGGAACTGCAACAGGTTCATGTTCACGTACTGCGGGTCGGTGCCCGAATAGGGCAGCTGCTCGACGACGTTGCGCGCGTCCCAGTAGAAGCCCGAGAACCGCAGCGACAAGCCCGCCACCGGCTTGGCCCACAGCACGAGCTCGCTCGATTGGATCGTCTCGGCCTTGAGGTTGTCCGCGGGCGCGTAGGTGACGCCGTCGTAGAAGAACGCCTCGTACGCGCTCGGGTTGCGAAAGCCCTGCGCGTACAGGAGCTTCACGCCGTACTGCTCGGCGTGCGACAGAAACAGCGCGAGGCGCGGCGACACCTGGGTGTCGATCACGGAGTTACGGTCGTAGCGCAGGCCGCCCGAGAAGCCGAGCCACGACAGCGGCTGGCCGTCGAGCTCGGTGTACGCGCCTTCGATGTTGAAGTCCTTCGGCACGCATGCGGCGCCGGTCAGCATCGAGCCTTGCGGCACGCACGTCGCAGCCCCTTCGGTGTACGACTTCGAGTATGTCGAGTCGTAGGCGACCTCGGTACCGGCGGTGATGCCGAGCTTCTTGGGCGCGATCTCGTAGCGGCCGCGCAGCTCGGCGCCGTAGGTCTGCGCGGTGCCGAGGTCGTCGAACGCGGGCATCCCGATCTGGTTGATATGATCGGTGTACTCGTAGAGGTTCGCGTAGCCGCGCACCGCGACGGACAGTCGATCATTGACCTCCGTCGTGTGGCCGCCTTCGACGAGCACCTGCGAGTTGGTCTCGCGATACGGCGTGTCCGACATCATGTCGCCGTTGTACGGCGCGAACGGCGAGTCGCGCTTCTCGTGATACGCGCGGACCTGCACGAACGTGCCGTCGTACGCGCCGACGATCGAGGCCGCGACCTGCGTGCCGCCGTCGGACTTCAGGTTGTCGCCGACGTCGGGCAAGTCCGACGTGTCGCCGAACCGATACATGCCCTGCACCGTGCCGCGCAGCTGGCGATGGACGTTGCCGATCGCGAACCCGGCGGCGCCGATCGTGCCGTTGATCGAGTTGCCGCTGATGCTGCCCCACGCCCGCGGCGTCTCCGCCGCGCCGCGCGTGACGATGTTGATGATGCCGAAGAACGCGTTCGCGCCGTACACCGACGACACCGGGCCGCGGATGACCTCGATGCGCGACACGTCCTCGATCGAGATGAACGTGTCGTAGCCGACACCGGCGAACGAGCCCCACGCCTCGTTGACGGTCGCGCCGTCGATCAGGACGAGGATGCGCGTGTTGAAGTCGCCCGGGATGTTGAGGCCGCGGATCCCGACCGATTGCACGAGGCGATCGTCCTCGAGATACACGCCCGCGACCGCCGAGATCGCCTCGCCGACGGTGCGATAGCCGAACCGGCGGATGCGATCGCCGCTGATGACGGTGACGGCGGACGCGACGTTGCCGAGGCTCTGCTCGCGCTTGGCGGCGCCGACGACGACATCTTCTTCGACCGCCGACGCCGCGAGCACGGTCGCCGACGCGCTCGGCTCCTCTTCCGCGACCGGCAACGGCGGCAGATCCGAGACGTCGACGCTCGCCGCCGGCGGCGCATCGGCGCGCGCCGGCGCGGAGAGCAGGATTACCGCCAAGGCGCCAAGAAGCCTTGGCGGTAACTCTTCTCTTCTCACGCTGCGCCCCGACCGATGCCAGACGTCGACGAGCGCATCTGCGGATCGAACTGGCACAGCACGAACGTGATGTCGTCCTCGGGGAGCTTGCCTTCGGCGTGGCGTTCGAGCGCGGCGACCACGTTGTCGCGCAGCGTGACGAGCGCGCGGCCGTCGGGGAGCGGCTGGCCGGTGAGCGCGCTGCGCAGCCGGCGGTCGCCGAACAGCTTGCCGGCGGGGTTCGCGCGCTCGACGACGCCGTCGGTGAAGCACACGAACAGGTCGCCCGGGCGCAGCTGCTGCGAGCCCTTGCGGATCTCGACCGCGATGTTGCGATCGCCGAGCGGGTTGCCGCTCGCGGCGATGATGCTCGCCTGCTCGAGCACGCGGCGGTCGCCGAGCTTGATCACGTACGGAAAATTCTGCCCGGCGTTCGCGTAGTGCAGCACCGCGCGCTCGCTGTCGAAGATCGCGGCGAACGCGGTCATCAGCACGTTGTGATCGCCGATCATGCGGATCGCGTGATCGATCGCGCGCAGCACCTGCTCGGGCGTGAGCAGCCGCTCGTCGACGGCCGCCAGCGCCTCGACCGCGCCGCGCGCGGTCGCCGCGATCATCGCGGAGTGAATGCCGTGGCCGGTCGCGTCGCCGATCACGAGCAGCATGCGGCCGCCCGACAGCTTGCGATACATCCACCAGTCGCCGCCGCATTGCGACGCCGGCATGCAGTAGCCGACGAGCTTGAACGCGCCGTGCTGGTCGAGCGACGCCGGCGGCAGCATCGCCTGCTGGACCTGGCGCGCGAGCTCCATCTCCTTCTCGAGCGAGACCTTGGCGCGCTGCTCGGCGACGAGCGCGATGATCTGATCGGCCATGTAGTTGAACGCGCCCGCGAGCACGCCGAGCTCGTCGCGCCGGCCGGTGGGGACGCGGCTGCCGAGCTCGCCCGCCGCGATGCGCTGGGCCTGCGCGGTCAGCAGGCGGACCGGCCGCGCCACGCGCACGCCCTGGATCGCGGCGGCGAGGATGCCGATCGCGAGCACGACGAGGCCGACCAGCACGACGCGCATGCGCGACTCGCGCGCGCGGTCCTCCGACGTCGCGAGCGTCTTCGCGAGCTCGGCCTGCAGCCCTTCCGTCGACACGCCGATGCGCAGCGCGCCGACGCGGCTGCCGAGCACGAGGTCCGTGCCGTAGACCCAGTCGGTGCTGGCGACGTTCGCGTGCAGGACGTTGCCGTCCTTGGTGCCGCTCGCGAGCAGCTTGTCGATGCCGGCCAGCTTGTCGGGCGCGGGCAGCTTGCCGGCGTGCCCGACGACGTTGCCCGAGATGTCGGTGACGACCAGCCATTGCAGGCGGCGGTCCGCGCCCGCCGCGTCGTCGCGCAGCGCGGCGTCGAGCACGGGCTGGATGTCCTGGGTGAGCCCGGTCGCGAGCGGGTGCGTCACGGCGTTGGCGACCGACTCGACGATCAGGTCCGACTCGCGGGTGATCGACTTCTCGCCGGCGACCCGGCGTGCCTCGATCTGGCGCGCGGTCAGGTCGTCGACCGTGCGCTGGCTGAACCACGTCGCGGCGCCGACCGCGACGGCGACCACCACCGAGGTCGTGAGGATGAGCCTCACCGAGATCGGGATCCCGCTCCGATTCGCCACGGCCTGCCGAGCTTACACCAGGGCCCGCCCCGTTTGACGCACCCGCTCCACGGCGAGCGCGAACAGCCGGTCGAGCGGCGCCGCGACGGCGTCGCCCTCGAGCGCTCGCAGCGCGCGCGAGATCGCCTCGATCGTCGATACGCGCTCCGAGCTGGGCGCGGCGCGCATCCGCGCCGGCGCGGCCGCACCATCGGGAAGCCGCCACAGCGGTAGGCCGCGCAGCGCGTCCAGCTTGCGAAACATCCGGCGCGCCTGCGACCACGTCGCGTCGAGCACGACGATCGCGCGCGGCGGGGGCTCAGCAGCCAGGCGCCGTCGAGCGGCGGCAGCCGCGCGGGCCCGCCGATGCCGCCGTGGTCGACGACCACGCTGTTCGGCAGCGCGAAGTGGGCGAGCCGGCCCGAGTTCGACGAGCGGTGGCGCTCGAGGTGATGGCGCACGATCACGACCCGCGTGCGCGTCGCGACCATCGGCACGTCGCCGCACAGGCAGTGCTGGAGCAGGCACCGCGGGCAGCGCGTCACTTCACTTCACTTGCAGCAGCGGAAGCCGACGTCGGGGAAGAAGAACGTGTTGTCGCCGAGCGTGAAGTCGAGCGGACAATCCGTGCCGATGCCGGTCGAGCTCGACGAGCCGCCGCGGATCGGGTTCTGACCGGGCAGGTGCGCGGTCGCCCACTCCTTGACGTTGCCCGACATGTCGAACACCTCGTTGCCCGCCGACTCGTTGGCGTAACACATCGCGAGCGAGCCGGTCGGCAGCGTCGCATCCGGCTGCATGAGGTTCGCGTTGTAGTCGTGATCGTTGCACGTGTTCGGCTGGTAGTTGCTCGGGTTCGTCGCGTACGCCCACTGGTTGCCCGCGCCGTCGCTGTCGGCCGGCGTGCCGCACGCGCCGTTGACGACGTAGAGCGCGTCGACCTTGGCACCGTCCTTGTTCATGTAGATGCTGATCGTCTGCATGCCGGCCGCGATCGTGAACGCGGCGCTCGATACCCACTGCCACGTGTCGGTCGCGCCGTTCGCGAGCGCGGTCGTGCTGACCGCGCCGTTCACCTTGACCCAGATCGAGTTCGTCGCCCCCGCGTCCGCGAACATGTGGACGCACACGTGATAGTTCGTGCCCATCGTCGTGAAGTTGATGTTGTAGTCGAGGTGCGGCGCCTGCGTCGGCGCATTCGCCGCCGAGATGTTGCCACCCGTGATCGGCTGCGCCTGCATGTCGGAGATGCCGGCGAAGCCCGGCGTCTCGTCCTCGACCCACGCGCGTGTCGTGCCACCCGCATCCGTCGCGTAACTGATGCTCGAGTAATCCTCGGCCTCGATCAAGAGGCCGGAGCCGTTGGTCGTCAGCGGATACGTCGACGGTGCGACCGTCGAGCACGCGCGGTGCCACTCCGACTCGCTGCACAACGTCGCGCCGATCGACTGGCAGGCGGCGAGCGCTTGCAGGTACGTCACGTTCGTCCACGGCAGCGCGTCGACCTTCGAGCAGGTCGCGACGCAGTTCTGCGCGATCGTGCCGCCGCCCGACGTGCCGAGACCGGTCGTCGCGAGCGTGACGGTGAACGTCGTGGTCGTCGGTACGGTCACGACCTGCCACGTGCCGTTGTAACCGCTGACGCCGACGCCCGAGACGAACACGACGTCGCCGACCACGAGGCCATGCGCCGCGGTCGTCGTGAACGTCGCGGTCGAGCCGGCCTCGGTCGCGCCGCTCGGACTGGCCTTGATCGCGACCTGCTGGCAGCTCGTCGTCGACACGCCGCCGGCGTTGGTCGCGGTCGCATCCGGCCGCGATGCCTCGTACTCCATCATCTGATGGCCGCCGCCGATGTTGACCCAGTTGCGGCCGATGAGCGACCCCACCGGGTTGTCCTCGTCGACCTTGCCGTCGCAGTCGTCGTCGAGGTTGTTGCACGATTCGGTCTGCGGCATCTGCCCCATCGTCGTGTAGTTGCACACGGCCGGGCCGGTGTTCGGATTCGGCGGCTGCGGGCACTCGTAGGTGCCGAAGCTCTCGCAGATGCCGCTCTTGCCGTCGTTGCAGGCGACCGGCGTCAACGTCGTGCCGTCGGCGTGGCGCATCGGCCCCTGGTTGTCGTCGATCCAGCCGTTGCAGTCGTTGTCGAGGCCGTCGCACGCGGTCTCGGGGATGATGTTGCCCATGCCGTCGGTCGACACCGTCGGTGGATAGTTGCAGGTCCAACCATCGAAGTTCGTGCAACCGGTCGAGTCCGGCGTGTTCGCGCACGGGCACGTCGCCTTCGTGCCCGCGCACTCGCCGAGCTGCGCGCAGATCCCCGGCGCGGTGCCGATCGCCGGGGTCTCGTCGATCATGCCGTCGCAGTCGTTGTCGACGCCGTCGCATACCTCGGCGCCCGACGTGAAGCACGGCCCGAACTCGCAGCCGTCGTTGGCCATGTGGTTGTTGTCGTGATAGCCGGCGTTGCACGACGAGATCTGGCAGGCGCCCGCCACGCAGCTCCACTGCGCGTTGCCGCCCGCCATCAGCGTGCCGCCGCACACGTTGCCGCACGCGCCGCAGTTGTTGGTGTCGTGCATCAGATCGAAGCCGTTGTCGATCACGCCGTCGCAGTCGTTGTCCTTGCCGTCGCAGATCTCCGGCACCGGGTTGATCGCGCCCATGCAGACCTGAGTCGCGCCGACGCAGGCGAGCGTGCCGAGCTTGCACGTGCCGCACGGCGGCGACGCGCAGCCCGGCTCCGGTGCGCCGCACGAGCCGAGGTTGGTCAGGTCCTCGTCGATGCTGTTGTCGCAGTCGTTGTCGAGGCCGTCGCAGATCTCGGGCTGCGGGCCGGTGCCGCCGACGCACTGCACCGAGCCGCCCACGCAGTGGCTGATGCCCGCGATGCACGTGCCGGTGAACATGTACGAGCCGCACTTCGCGCCGCCGCCCGGATCGCCTTCGTCGACCATGCCGTTGCAGTTGTTATCGACGCCGTCGCACACCTCGGGACGCGGCACGACCATGTTGTTGCCCGGGTCGACGCACACCAGGTGGTCCGTCGTCGGATCGCTGGGCGCCGTCGGCTGGCACTGCGTGATCGCGGTCGCGCACTCGCCCATCGTGTTCGAGCACGCCTTGTTGGTGTCGGTCAGGTTGTCGTCGACGATGCCGTCGCAGTCATCGTCCTTGCCGTTGCAGACCTCGGGCGACGGCGTGCAGTTGCTGCCATCGCTGCCCGCGCTGCCATCGGAGCCGGCGTCGCTGCCGCCGCTGCCGCCGTCGCCGGTCTCGCACTGCAGACACTGATCGTTCACCTTGCACGAGCCGGCGAGCGCCGCCGTCGCGAGCGCGAGGGCGAGGACTGCGAGCGCTCTCATTGCGCCCTCCTCCGGCGCAACCCGAGCACGAGCGCGAGCCCGAGCAGCCAGCTGCCGCCGTTCGTCGTCGCGCAGCCGCCGCCGCCGACGGTGACGTGCGTGCCGGCGCCGGCATCCGACGACGAGGCCGGCGGGTAGTCGCACGTGCCGGCGGTGCAGACCTGACCCGAGCCCGGACACATCGTGCCGACGCATGGATCGGGCTCGCAGTTCGCGTGGCCGCTACTCGGATCGCAGTACTGACCTTGCGGGCACTGGTTGTTCCCGCACGGGTTCGCGATGCACGCGCCGTCGGTCTCGTCGCACACCTCGCCGAACGGGCACGGCTTGCCGCACGGATCGGTCATGCACTGGCCGAGCTTGCACCACTGACCCGACGGGCACGACTTGCCCGCGCAGCTGTCGATGCACGTGCCGGCCTCGCAGTACTGATCGCCGGAGCACGTGACGCCCGCGCACGGGTTCGACACGCACTGGCCGACGCCGTTCTGGTCGACGACGCAGTTCTGGCCGCTCGTGCAGCACTCGGGGTACGTCGTGCAGTCGTTCGACTTGCACGTGCCGGTCGGCTCGTAACAGATCTGGCCGCCGCCGCACATCGTCGGGCTGCCGGTGCACGTGATCGTCGTGCACTGGTCGACGCACACGCCGGTGTTGTTCTGATCGACGCAGGTCTGCACCGTCCCCGCGACCGGCGGGCAGGTCTTGCCGTAGCAAGGATCGTTGACGCAGAGCTGCGTCGTCTGATCGCACTTCTTGCCGGCCGGGCACGGGAACTCGCCGCCGCCGCACGGCGCCTCGCACGTGCAGTCCGACGCGCACGCCAGGCCGTTGCTGCACGTGCCGCTCTGCGGGACGCCGTTGCAGTCGCAGCACGACTGCGGATCGACCGGCGTGCCGACGCACTGGACCGTGCCGTTGATGCACTTGTTCGTGCCGTTGCAGATCGTCGCCGTGTTGCACGCGCACGGCACCGCCGGCGTCGACTGGCCGCTCGGATCGCCGCACACCCAGTCCTCGTCGACCGAGCCGTCGCAGTCGTCGTCGACGTTGTTGCACGTGTAATCGCCGGTGACCGGCATCGCGGTGCAGTACAGCGTGCCGCACTGGTGCTGGCCGGTCATGCACGAGCCGGGCTGGCAGCACGAGCCCGCGTTCGGATCGGTCGGCGAGCCGGCGCACACGATCGTGCCGACGCCGCAGCCGGCGTTGCACGAGCCGCCGCCGGTGTCCTCGTCGATGATGTTGTCGCAGTCGTTGTCGAGGCCGTCGCAGATCTCGGGCGTCGGCTGCTGCTCGTTGACGCACGCGCCGTACGCGCCGGCGACGCACGTCTGCGTGCCGGGATGGCAGATGTTCTGCGGGATCGGCATGTGCGACGGATCGCCGGGGTTGTTCGTGCCCGGGCACGGCGCCGTCGTGCAGCCGTTGCCCGTGATGTTCGAGCACGACTTGGTCAGATCTTCGTCGACGACGCCGTCGCAGTCGTCGTCCTTGTTGTTGCAGACCTCGGGCACGGGCGTCCACGTGTTGTTGCAGGCGGTGTACGAGCCGTTGACGCAGGTCTCGGTGCCGCAGCAGCCGGCGTTCGGCGCGCACGCGGCGCCGGCGAACGCGCCGCACTGCTTCGGCGGCACGTCCTCGTCGACCGAGCCGTCGCAGTCGTCGTCGTGGTTGTTGCAGATCTCGGTGGTCGGCACGCACGTCGTGCAGTCTTCGTCGATCGCGCCGTCGCAGTCGTTGTCGAGGCCGTCGCCGCACACCTCGGTGCCGTCGGGGTTGCACGTCTTCATCGGCGGGCACGACGTCTGCGGCGGCTGGCCGGGGCTCGTGATGTTGCACTGCACGCCGGTGCCGTCGGCGGTGCACCCGAACGTGCCGGTGCCCTTGCACACGCCGAGCAGGCCGTTCGAGCACGCCTGGCAGCCGGGGTTGCAATCCGGGCCGGTGCACGTCGTCGAGCACGGGAAGTCCTCGTCGACGTAGCCGTCGCAGTCGTCGTCCTGGCTGTTACAGCTCTCCGAGCGCAGCGAGCTCTCGATGATCTGCGCCATCGCGAGCTCGAGGCCCGATTCGTCCGACGCGTAGTAGCCTTCGTTGACGCCGACCACGTCGGGCGCGCCGCCGGCGTGCGCGATGTTCTCGATCTGCGGGTACGGCACCGGCGTGCCGAAGCCGATCGCCTTGGTCAGCACGTGGTAGCGCTTGAGTGTCGCCGGCGAGCCGGTGACGACGTCGGTCGCGAGCAGGCCGGGCGTGAACGCGACGGTGCCGCCGCCCGATGCCGTCATGCCCGTGGTCGCGAACTGCACGGTGAACGTGGTCGTGGACGGCACCGACGCCACCACCCACGTGCCGTTGTATGCGGCGATGCCGACGCCGCTCACGATCACGGTATCGCCGACCGTGAACGTGTGCGCGGCGGTCGTGGTGAACGTCGCGGACGAGTCCTTCACCGTGCCGCCACCCGACGCAGCGAGGCCGCCGCTCGCGACCTTGGCGGTGAACGTCGTGCCCGACGGCGTCGAGATCACCGTCCACGTGCCGTTGTAGCCCGCGACGCCGACGCCGGCGATCGTCACGACGTCGCCGGCCGCGATGCCGGTCGCCGCGGTCGTCGTGAACGTGGTCAGCGGTTCGGACAGCGTGCCGCCGCCCGACGTGCCGAGACCGGTCGTCATGATCGTCGCCTGGAAGCGCGTACCCGACAGCACGTTGGTCACCGTCCACGTGCCGTTGTAGCCGGCGACGCCGACGCCCGAGATGTTGACGACATCGCCGACCGCGACGCCGTTCGCGGCGGTCGTGCGGAACGTCGCCGTGCTGCCGGCCTCGGACGCGCCGTTGGGAGCGCCCGAGATCGTGAACGTGGTCTCGATCGCGCCGTTCGGGCTCGCCGCGATCGTGCCGGCCGGCTGGAACGCGCCGGTCGGGCTCGCCGCGAGGTTGTAGGTCGTCGTGACGTTGCCGACCGTCGGCCAGTTGTTGTCGATCACCGAGCAGGTCTCGTCGCCGTCGGTGAGCAGGATCGTGATGTACGGGCGGCACTGCGTCGCGCAGCAGTTGGCGCCGCTGCACGTCGGCGTCGGATCGCAACCCGCGGGCAGGAACTCCTGGTTCGTCGGATCGTTCTGGATCGGCTGGTAGCCGGGCAGCGTGTGCGGCCACACCGTCTGCGTGCCGTCGCGCGTGAGCTCCTGACCGAGCCAGTAGTCCTTCGCGCCGCGGAACGAGCCGTTGATCGGCGTCCAGCTGTTCGCGAACATGATCTCGGGGTTGGTCGCGCCGATGTTCGGGCCGAACGGCTCCGCACACGAGTTGCACTGGAAGTCGGTGTAGATCGCGGTCTGCTCGGCGTTGCCGTCCTGCAGCGCCGTGAGCAGCTGGAACAGGTTGTCGGAGGCCCCTGGCGGCGTGCAGAACTGGTTCGTCTGATTCGCACTGCACGCGCTGCAGTCGGCAAACTCGGTCGTGCCGCAGTCGGTGGCGCAGCTCGTCGCGTAGGTTCCGGTCGGCGTCTCGCGGAACTTGCCGAACGCGAACACCATGTCGCCGCCGTACGAGTTGACGATGTTGTTGATCGCGCAGCGCGCGTGGTTGATCTTCTCGTCGCTGCCGCCGCAGCTCGGCGGACCGGAGCCGGTCGCGTCCGTCATCGATCCCGAGGTATCGAGGATCAGCACGACGTACGGCTTGAGCGCAGTCGGCGGGCCGGCCTGCGTCGACGCAGGCGACAGGATCATCAGCGTGGCTACCCCGAGCCACGCGAAGAGCGTGCGCATGGTCGGCATAGTAACGGACCCGCGAGCAAGATTGGAGATATCGCTGGGGTATTCGCGAGCGTAGCGATCACGCCGCGAGCAGCGAACGCCCCACGACCTTGAGCGCGAGGATCGGTTTCACGCCCTCGAAGATCGGCAGAACCTGCGCGTCGGCCACGAACCGGCTGATCGGATACTCCTCGGCGTAGCCCCAGCCGCCGTGCAGGAGCTGGCCGAGCTGCGTGACCTCGACCGCGACGTCGCACGAAAACAGCTTGGCCATCGCGGCGATCGGCGCGGCGGCCTTCGCGTTGTCATCCATCGCACGCGCGGCCGCGTAGGTGATCGCGCGCGCGGCGACGAGGCGCGATGCCATCCGCCCCATGTGGTAGCGAGTGAGCCCGTAGCTTCCGATCGGGCGCCCGAACTGATGACGCTCCGCGACGTAGGCCGCGGTGTGCTCGAGCGCGGCGGCCGTCACGCCGCACGCGCGCCCGCCGGTCTGCAAACGCCCCGCGGCGAACCCGGCCATCTGCAGCGCGAACCCGCGGCCGAGCCCGCCCTCGCCGCCCACGACCTGGGCGTCGGGCACGTGCCAGCGATCGAACGCGAGCGTGAACGAGTGCATGCCGCGATAGCCGGGCGTGCGATCGGCCTTGCCCGTCAGCGTGCCGCCGCCGGGCTGGGTCGCGGTGAACTCGTGGCCGGTGAACCGCGGCTTGTCGACGATGAACAGCGTGAGGCCCTTCGCGCCGTCGCTCGGCGCGCCGGTGCGCGCGAGCAGCGCGATCACGTCGGCGCGGCCGGCGAACGTGCACCACGCCTTGGCGCCGGTGATCGCGAAGCCGCCTTGCATGCGCTCGGCGCGGCAGCTCACGCTTGCGACGTCGCTGCCGACGTTCGGCTCGGTCACCGAGATCGCGGCCATCACCTCGCCCGATGCGAGCCTGGGCAGCCAGGTCTGCTTCTGGGCCTCGGTGCCGCCGGCGAGCAGCGCCTTGGCGAGGATCTCGGGCCGCGTGATCAGCGAGCCCGCCGCCGCGAGCGACGCGCGCGACAGCTCCTCGGTCGTCAGGATCATCGCGAGGTTTCCGAGCTCGTGGCCGCCGTAGCGCTCGGGAATCGACAGCCCGAAGTAGCCGAGCTTGGCCATCTCGTCGATGAAGCGCTCGGGCACGAGCTCGTCGTGGTGGTGGATGCGCTCGGCGTGCGGCGCGACGTCGCGCTCGGCGAACGCGCGGACGTTCGCGCGCACCTCGTCGAGCGTCTCGTCGAGCGGCCACGCGAGCCGGCCGCCGCCGGCGATCACGGCCTCGCCGACCGCTTCGACCGCGGCCGGCGCGAGCGCGCTCGCGATCGCGGCGCGGCCGGCGTCGTCGTAGCGCGGCTCGGGCAAACCGAGCGCGGCCGCGACCGGCTCGAGGCGCTGGCGCAGGCTCGCCGCGAGCTCGGCGATCGCCACCTGCGCGGCCGCGTGCACAGCGGGGACCTCTGCGAGCTCTCCGATCACGCGCGCCTCGGTCGCCGCGTAGGCGACGCGCTCGACGACGACCTGGTGCTCGTCGATCGCCTCGCCGCGACGAGTCAGCACGCGCGCGGCTTCGACGGCGCGCTCGGCGAGAGCTTGGGCAGCCTTCATCCCGATTGCTTACCAAACCAGGCGGCGTAGTGTCGCCATCACGCGCGCGCCGTAACTCCCGCCGAACAAGCACGCATGCGCGGCGAGTGGATACAGCTGATGGAGCGCGATCCGCTCGCGCCAGCCCGCGGCGAGCGGATGGATCTCGCCGTAGGCAGCGACGAGCTCGTCGGGCAAGCCGCCGAACAGCGCGAGCATCGCGAGATCGATCTCGCGGTGGCCGCCGTACACGGCCGGGTCGAAGATCACCGGCTCGCCGCCGGCGAGCGCGCCGACGTTGCCCCACCACAGATCGCCGTGCAGGCGCGCCGGGGGCTCGGGCGGGCCGAACACGTCTGCGCGCGCGCGCAGGCGATCGAGCAGCGCGTCGGCGCCGAGCTTGCCGCGCGTGCACAGCGGGCGCAGCCGACGCTCGATGTAGAACGCCGGCCAGTCGGGCTCGGTCGTGTTGTCCTGCGGCAGGGTCGCGAGGTAGTTGGCGGTCGCGAGCCCGAACGTCGGCGCGCCGGCTGCGTGGAGCCCGGCGAGCCCGCGGCCGAGCCGCGCGAGATCCGGCTTGCCGCCGAGCTCGAGCCACTCGAGCACGAGGTGATCGCGCGCGACCTCGAGCACCGCCGGCACGCGCAGCGGCCCGGCGCGCAGCCAGTCGAGCCCGGCGGCCTCGGCGGCGAACATGTCGTCTGGCACCTCGCCGCGCGCTCGCTTCACGAACACGACGCGACCGTCGTCACCGCGCGCGCGAAACGCGTCGTGGATGTCGCCGCCCGCGATGCGCGTCTCAGCTGAGATCCGCATCGCCGCGCACGTGCTCGAGCAGGCCGCGGCAGGCGCGCTCGCAGATGTCGAGCACGCGATCGAAATCGTCGCCGGCGCCGCCGTACGGATCGGGAACCTCGGCGTTCTCGGGCGCGCCGGGCTCGAACGCGCGCAGGAGGTGGATCGGCGGATCGCCGCGGCCGCGCGCGATCGTGCGCAGGTGGGCGAGGTTGTCGCGATCCATCGCGATGATCAGATCGAAGCGATCGAAGTCGGCGGTCGTGAACTGGCGCGCGCGGTGATCGAGCTCGTAGCCGCGCTTGGCCGCGGCGTCGCGCGAGCGCGGATCGGGCAGCTCGCCGGCGTGCCAGCCGCCGGTGCCCGCGCTGTCGAGCACGACGTGGCCATCGAGGCCGGCGGCGCGGACCAGCTTGCGCATGACGGCCTCCGCGGTCGGCGACCGACAGATGTTGCCCATGCACACGAAGCAGATCCGCACCGCCGCCTATGCTAACTCGGCGCGGACGTATCCAGCTCGCCGGTCCAGTACAGATAGTCACGCCACGCGTCCGGAATCGAGCGCAGCGAGATCCGGATCGCGACCGCAGGCACCCAGTTCGGCTGGTGCGGTGCTGCCAGCAGCTTCATGCCGGCCTCGTGGGGTGTGCGCCCGCCCTTGCGCCGGTTGCACAGGTAGCAGCACGTGACGATGTTGGTCCACTCGGTGAGCCCGCCCTGCGAGCGCGGGATCACGTGGTCGTACGTCAGCTCGGCGATCGACGCCTTCTTGCCGCAGTACTGGCACTTGTAGTTGTCGCGCGCGTAGATGTTCACGCGCGAGAACTTCACCGGCCGGGCATGGCGGCGGAACGCGCGCAGCAGGCGCACGACCGCCGGCACCTTGATGATCATGCTGACCGAGCGGACGTTCTTGTCGTACTCCTCGAGCACCTCGACCTTGCCGAGAAACAGCAAGGAAATGGCGCGCTGCCAGGAGATGACCTTGATCGGTTCGAATCCCTGGTTGAGGAGCAAGGTCTGCGCGGTATCCATGATCGCGGGGCCCTTCGCGAATGTAGCATCGCCCCGCGAGCGCTCCAAATTGAGTTTGAAAGTGATTTTCAGAAACGATAAGCTTGGAGAATGGCGTCGTCGCTCGCAGACCTCCCGCTCGGGCGCGCCGCTATCGTGAGCAGCGTCGGCGGGCCGCGCGCGTTCCGGCGTCGTCTGCTCGAGATGGGGCTCGTGCCTGGAACCGAGGTGCGCATCGTCACGATCGCGCCGCTCGGCGATCCGCTCCGCATCGAGGTCCGCGGCGGCCAGTGGTCGATCCGGAAGAGCGAAGCCGCGCAGATCGCGGTCGCGCCATGACCGACGATTGCTGCGATCCCTCCGACCCGACGCCCGACGCCCGACGCCCGACGCCGCAGATCACGCTCGCCGGCAACCCCAACGTCGGCAAGACCACGCTGTTCAACGCGCTCACCGGGTCGCTCGCGAAGACGTCGAACTATCCCGGCATCACGGTCGAGCGCCGCTCGGGCACGCTCGCGCTCGCCGGCACGAGCGCCGAGCTATGGGACTTGCCCGGCACGTACAGCCTGAACGCGCGCTCGGCCGAGGAGCAGATCGCGTTCGACGCGCTGGTCGGGCTCGGCGGCCATCGCGCACCCGACGCGGTGATCGTCTGCCTCGACGCCACGCAGCTCGCGCGCTCGGCATATCTGCTCCTGCAGTGCCGCGAGCTCGGCATGCGCTGCGTGGGCGCGCTGACGATGGTCGACGAGGCCGGCGCGGCCGCGCCCGACGCGCGCGCGCTCGGCGAGCTGCTCGGCTGCGAGGTCGTCGCGGTCACGGCACGCACCGGCCGGGGCTTGCCCGAGCTGCGCGCAGCGGTCGATCGCGTGCTGCGCGCCGATCGCCGGTCCGACTGGAAGTGGACGCCCTCGCCCGCGATGCGCGCGCACCTCGACGCCGTGCGCGCCGCGCTGCCCGGCACCTGGCGCACGGCCGCGCGCTACCGCGGCGAGCTGGCGGGCGGCGACGACGCGCTCGCGCTGTGGGCGCTGACCTGCCTCGAGAGCGGCGCCGACGGCGACGAGCTCGTCGGCGTCCCGGTGGAGCTCCGCGCCGCGGTCGATGCGCGTACGATCGATCGCGAGCTCGCAAGGCCCGGCTCCGCCGGGCCGCGCAGCAACGCGGAGCGTTGCGGAGTTGAGATCGACGACGAGGTCGTGCTCGCGCGCTGGGCGTGGCTCGATCGCGAGCTGGCGGGCGTGGTGAACAAGAAGCCGGATCGCTCGCGCACCGAGCGCATCGACCGCGTGCTCCTCCACCGAGGCCTCGGCTTCGTCATCTTCGGCGCGGTGATGACGCTCCTGTTCATGGCGCTGTTCTCGGGCGCCGCACCGCTCATGGACGGCATCGATCACGGGCTCAAGGCCGGCGGCGAGCTGCTGCGCGGCCTGCTCGGCCCCGGCATCTTCACCGACTTCCTCGTCGACGGCGTGATCGCCGGCGTCGGCGCCGTGCTCGTGTTCCTGCCGCAGATCCTGATGCTGTTCCTGTTCCTCGGCTTTCTCGAGGATTGCGGCTACCTCGCGCGCGTCGCGTACTTGATGGATCGCGTGATGCGCTCGATGAGCCTGCACGGCCGCGCGTTCGTGCCGATGCTGTTCGGGTTCGCGTGCGCGGTGCCGGCGATCACCGCGACGCGCACGATGGAGCGCCGCCGCGATCGCATCTTGACGATGCTCGTCGTGCCGCTGATGACGTGCTCGGCGCGGCTTCCGGTCTACACGCTCGTGATCGGCGCGATGATCCCGGCCGCGCGCACGACGCAGGCGCTGCTGATGGTCGGCATGTACGCGTTCTCGGTGACGACGTCGCTCGGCGCCGCGTGGGTGCTGTCGAAGACGATCAAGCCGCTCAAGGCCAAGCGCCTGCCGTTCCTCATCGAGCTGCCGCCGTATCGCTTCCCGCGCATGCGCGACGTGCTGCGCATGATGTGGGGCAAGTCGTCGATGTTCCTGCGCGAGGCCGGCACCGTCATCCTCGCGTGCTCGATCGCGCTGTGGGCGCTGCTCTACTTCCCGCGCGCGCTGCCGGCCGACGCGCCGGATTATCGCGCGCTGATCGCGCACGCGCCCGACGACGACGCGCGCGCCCGGCTCGTCGCGCAGGAGCAGGCGGCGCACCTCGAGGCCAGCTACGGCGGCCGGCTCGGCCACGCGATCGAGCCCGTGATCGGGCCGCTCGGCTTCGACTGGAAGATCGGCGTCGGCCTGATCGGCGCGTTCGCGGCGCGAGAAGTGTTCGTGTCGACGCTCGGCGTGGTGTACGCGATCGGCCGCGACACCGACGCCGAGAACAAGCCGCTGCGCGACGCGCTGCGCGGCGCGCGCACGCCCGCCGGCAAGCCGGCCTACACGCCGCTCGTCGGGTTGTCGCTGATGATCTTCTTCGCGCTCGCGATGCAGTGCATGAGCACGCTCGCGGTCGTGCGGCGCGAGAGCGGCGGCCTGCGCTGGCCCGCGTTCCTGTTCGCGTACATGACCGTGCTCGCGTGGACGGTCAGCTTCCTCGTCTATCAAGGCGGCCGGCTGCTCGGATTCGGTTAGCATCAGCGCCATGCGCGCGTGCGTCGCGATGGTCGTGCTCGGGTGGTGGTCGATCGCGGCCGGTAAGCCGCTCCCGGATGGGACGAAGGTCGTGCTCGTCAAAGACCAGCTGTTCTTCGTCGATCACGACGTGACCGTTCCGCTGTACGCAGCCGGAGACCGCGAGCTCATGTGGACCTTCGACAGCGTGAGGTCGGTCAAGCTCTCCGACGACGACAAGACGATCGAGATCGAGGGATCGATCTGCTCGTACATGATGGCGAAGGATGCGGCGAGCGCGAGCTTCGACGCCGTGCGCGCCCGCGTCGAGAACGTGCGCGGCATGCAGCTCCATCTCAAGAAGAAGTACGCCGATGCGGTCGCGCACTTCGCGGCGGCGGTGAAGCTCGATCCGAAGACGCCGGTGTACGCGACGAATCTGCTGTCCGCGCAGAGCATGGGCAAGCTGCTCGCCGACGCCGACCAGACGCTCGCGACGGCCGGACCGCGCGCGGTCGCGTGGTTCGCGTGGCGGCTCGCGGTCGACTCCGACCTCGCAAACCTGCGCGGCCGAGCGAGCACGAGGCCGTTCACGTCGATCGCGCGCACCAAGCTCGCCGCCGATGCGCTCGAAGGTAGCGTGGTCGCGGTGAGCCCGGCCGGCTTCCTCGCGCTCGAGCAGGCCACGAGCTTCGGAATGACCCCGGCGAGCAGCCAGGATCTCGTGATCTACGACCAGCACGGCGCCGAGCAGGTGCGCGTGCCGCTGATCGAATTCGACGATCTGTGCCTGGACAGCTGCACGAAGGCCCAGCAGGCGCACACGGCCGAGCACCGGCGCGCCGCGAGCGAGCTGCTCGGTGTGCTCGGGTTCAGCACGCAGCACGTGCGCTGGGTCGATGTGGCGGGACCGGGTCGCGTGGCGTCTCCCGACAAGCAAGTCGTGGTCGACGTCGCCGACGACAAGATCACGATCACGCACGGCAAGGCCACGTCGACCGTGCCGGTCGACGGTACGGTGAACCGCCTCGGCTTCGCGGCCGGCGCGATCGTGATCGTGGCCCGCACGTCGCACGGCTGCGGCGGCACCGACAATACGTGGAACGATCAGTCGGTGGTCGCCGTACCGTGACCGCGTGCTCGCGACGGCGATCGCATCCGCCATTCACCGCGTGAGCTTGCGGTACTCGTTGATGTGACGGATGGCGGCGCGCGCGTCGCCGCTCTGGTCGAACAACGTGGCGAGGTTGTAGTGCGCCTCGGCGAGCAGCGGATCGAGCTCGAGCGCGCGCCGGTAGTGCTCGATCGCTTCGCTCTCCTTGCCGGCGTCCTGCGCGAGCACGCCGAGGTTGTAGTGCGCGGTCGCTTCGGCGGGATCGAGGCCGAGCGCGGTCTGGAAGCATTCGCGCGCGGCCGGCGCGTCGCCGCTCTCGGCGAACAGGCGGCCGAGGTTGATCCACGCTTCGGTCGTGTCGGGGCGCAGGCGGAGCGAGCGGCGGTACGCGTCGATCGCGGCGACCGGGTCGCGCTCCTCGAGCTGCTGAGCGCGCGAGAGCCATTGATCGGCCGTGGCCGGCGCGACCGGCGTCGGCGCGGGCGCATCGGGAGGGCGCGGCAGCTCGCGCAGCTCGCCCGGCGCGGGATCGATCGCGATGTCGAACGGCAGCGCGAGCTGGCCGCTCGCGTCGCCGCGCGGCGGCTCGCCGCGGACGTGAACCTGGCCGTTGCGCAGCTCGACCGTGAGCTCGGCGAGCGTCGTGCCCGCGGGCAGCCGCTGCTGCAGCTGCGCGAGCTCGCGGCGCACGCGCGGCAGCGGCAGCCCCGCGTCGACGAGCGCCTTCACCGTGCGCAGCGCGGAGAGATCGCGAAACGACAGCTGTGCCGGGACCGTGCCGGGCGCGCCGACCAGCCCGGCGCGAATGCAGCTGCGCACGGCCGACTCCGGCAGCCCGATCAGCTGCGCCGCATGGCGCGCGGAGTAGCTCGTCCACACCCGGCGATTATAGATGAAGCGCGATCCAATCCGCGATCGCCGCGGCGGCCGCCGCGACGTTGCCGGCGCGCGTGAAGCCGTGATCGGCGCCTTCGATCACGTGCAGCGTCGCGCGCGTGCCGAGCGCGGCGACGACCGGGCGCAGCAGCGCGAGCTCGGCGAGCTCGTCGCGCGTGCCCTGCACGAACAGCATCGGCCCGGGCGCGCTCGCGAGATGCGCGGCACGCTCGACACCGGGCTTGCCGGCCGGATGCAGCGGAAAACCGGCGAACACGAGCCCGCGCGCGCCGGCCAACGGTGACGCGGCGTGCGCGCGCGAGGTCATGCGGCCGCCGAACGACTTGCCGCCCGCGAACCGCGGCAGCTTGGTGAGCTTCGCGGCGGCGGTCCATACCGCGCGCACCTCGGCCTCGGCGTCCTCGGCGCGCGGCGTGCGGCGCTTGCCCTCGGTCAGGTAGCGGAACTCCCAGCGCACGGTCGCGATCCTCCTCGCCGCGAGCTCGGCGACGAGCTCGGCCATGAACGGGTGGCGCATGCCGGCGCCGGCACCGTGCGCGAGCACGAGCAGGGCGCGCGCGCCGCGCGGCCGGTCGAGGATCGCCGCGTGTCCCGCGAGCTGCACGTGCCGAACGTACTGTATGTTCCCGGCGTGACGTACGTCGCGCTGCTCCGCGGGATCAACGTCGGCGGCAACCACATCATCCCGATGGCCGCGCTCGCCGCGACGTTCGAGCGCGCCGGCTTCACGAACGTGCGCACGTACATCCAGAGCGGCAACGTGATCTTCGACGCGAAGGCGCGCGACGCGCGCGCTCTCGAGGCGCGCATCGAGCGCGCATGCTCGGCGGCGCACGCGTATGCCGCGAAGGTCATCGTGCGCGACCAGGACGAGATGGCCGCGATCGTCGCCGACATGCCGCGCGCGTGGAGCAAGCCCGACGCGGCGACGCGCTACAACGTGCTGTACTTGCGCCACACGATCGACGCGCCCGAGATTCTCGATCGGCTCTCGCCCGAGCGCCGGCTCGAACACGTCGCGTATCGTCCCGGCGTGCTGTACTGGTCGGCGCGCCCGAAGGACGTGCCGCGCACGCAGATGGCGAAGCTGTCGTCGCACGAGATCTACGGCGAGCTCACCGTGCGCAACCTCAACACGACGCGCGCGATCGCTAGCCTGTGCGCGGCGGAGGCGCGCGGCCCCGCCAAGCGGCGCGCCGCGAAGATCGAGCGGACGTGATGCGCGTCGCGATCGTCGGCTCGGGGATCGCGGGGCTCGCCGCCGCGCACGCGCTCGGTGGCCACGACGTGACGGTGTTCGAGGCCGCGCCGCGCGCGGGCGGGCACGTGTACACCGTCGACGCCGACGGCCATTCGATCGACATGGGCTTCATCGTCCATAGCCGGGCGCGCTACCCGCGGTTCTGCGCGCTGCTCGACGAGCTCGGCGTCGCGACGCGGCCGACCGCGATGTCGTTCTCGGTCTCCCACGACGGACTCGAGTGGGGCTCGGCGTCGCTCGCGGCGGTGTTCGCGGACCGGCGGCGGCTCGTCGAGCCCCGTCACTGGCGGCTCGCGCTCGCCGTGCTCGCGTTCCTGCGCACCGCGCGCCGCGATCTCGGCGGCGAGCTGGTCGCGCGCGCGTCGCTCGACGAGTACCTCGCGGCGCGGCGCGTCCCGGGCGACGTGCGCGACCGCTTCGTCGTGCCGCTCGCCGCGGCGCTGTGGTCGCTCGCGCCGGAGCGCTGCGGCGAGTTCCCGGCCGCGACGTACCTCGCGTTTCTCGATCATCACGGCATGCTGCGCCCGGTGCGGCCGCTGGCGTGGCGCACGATCGAAGGCGGCAGCCGGCGCTACGTCGACGCGCTGGTCGCGCGCGGCCGCTTCGCGCTGCACCTCGCGACGCCGGTCGCGCGCATCGATCGCGACGCGAGCGGGATCACCGTGGTCGCGGCCGGCCGCGAGCTGCGCTTCGATCGCGCGATCGTCGCGACCCATGCCGACACCGCGCTCGCGCTGCTCGGGCAGCCGAGCGACGACGAGCGCCGCGTGCTCGGCGCGTTCCGCTACAGCGCGAATCGCACGGTGCTGCACACCGATCGCGCGTTCCTGCCGAGCCGCGCCGCCGCGCACGCGTCGTGGAACTACGTCGCCGATCCCGACACGTCGCGCGTCGCGGTCACGTACTCGATGACGCGCTTGCAGGGCCTGCCCGACGCGCCGTACCTCGTCACGCTCAATCCGCGCCGCGAGCCGGCGGGCGTCCTGCATGAGACGACGTTCTCGCATCCGCAGTTCGATCGCGCCGCGCTCGCCGCGCAGGCCGAGCTGCCGCGCCTCGGCGGCGCGCGCCGCACGTACTTCGCCGGCGCGCACTTCGGCTTCGGCTTTCACGAGGATGCGATGCGCTCGGGCCTCGCCGCCGCGGCGCGCGCCCTCGCCGACGCCGCCCGGGAGGCGGCGTAGATGTTCCACTCCGCGCTGTATCGCGGCGAGCTCGTGCACGCGCGGCACGATTCGCTCGCGCGCCGCGCGTTTCGCTATCCGGTGTACGTCGCGTCGCTCGACCTCGACGAGCTACCCGCGCTCGATCGATCGCTGCGCCTGTTCTCGCACCGCGGCCGCAACTTGTTCGCGTTCGACGACCGCGACTACGACGGCGCCGACGCGCTGCGCGCCGGCAACGCGCTGCCCGCGCCGCACGCGACCCGCCTGATCACGAACCTGCGCGTGCTCGGCTACGTGTTCAACCCGGTCAGCTTCTTCCTCGACTACGACGCGCGCGGCGCGGTCGCCGCCGCGATCGCCGAGGTCAACAACACGTACGGCGGCCGGTTTCGCTACGTGCTCGACGCTTCCACGCGTACCGGATCCGGCACGTTTCGCCACGCGCGCGAGCTGTTCGTGTCACCGTTTCTGCATGGCGATCTCGTCTACGACTTCGCGTTCGACGCGCCGCTCGACGGCGATCGCCTCGGGATCGAGATGGTCGTTCACGACACCGCCGGCCGTCGGGTGTTCACGGCGCGCCTCGACGGCGCGCGCGTGCCGCTGTCCGATCGCGCGCTGGCCGCCGCCGCGATTCGTTACCCGCTGATGACCGCGCAGGTGATCGGCCTCATCCACTGGCAGGCGCTCAAGCTGCGCGCGCTCGGCGTGCCGTACCGCCGGCCTGGCCGCGATCACCGCCCGCTGCGCGCCGTGTGATACGTTGCGCCGCGAGTGGCCGGAGCGAGCGTCGCACATCCGCTGATCGCGCCGCTGCCGCGCGTCGCCGCGCCCGCCGCGCCGCTCCTGCGCCGGATCGCGCTCGCGCGGCTGCGCGCGACGTGGGCCGCCGGCACGCTCGATCTCGATCTGCCCGGCGGCGAGCGCGTGCGGCTCGGCGAACCGCGCGGCCCGGCCGAAGCGCGCGCCCGCATCCACGACGACCGCGTGTTCGTGCGCCTGCTCTTGCGCGGCGAGCTCGGCGCCGGCGAGGCGTTCGTCGCCGGCGAATGGACGAGCGACGACGTCGTCGCGGTGGCGCGCGTGTTCCTGCGCGCGACCCGTGCGAGCGGTGTCGAATCACCGCTCACGCGCCTCGCGCGCCTGCCCGCGCTGGCGCGCCACCGCCGCGCGCGCAACACGCGGGGCGGCAGCGCGCGCAACATCCACGCGCACTACGATCTCGGCAACGACTTCTACCGGCTGTTCCTCGATCCCGAGACGTTCGCGTACTCGTGCGCGATCTATCCTGCGGACCGGCCCGAGACGTCGCTCGCCGACGCGCAGCGCGCGAAGCACGAGCGCGTGTGCGAGCTGCTCGAGCTGTCGCCGCGCGATCACCTGCTCGAGATCGGCTGCGGCTGGGGCGGTCTGGCGATCCACGCCGCGCAGACGCGCGGCTGCCGCGTCACCGCGATCACGGTCTCGCGCGAGCAGTACGAGCTCGCCGCCGCGCGCGCCGCCGCGGCCGGGCTCGCCGACCGCGTCCACGTCGAGTACCGCGACTACCGCGATCTCGCCGGCACGTTCGACAAGCTCGCCTCGATCGAGATGCTCGAGGCGGTCGGCTTCGAGCACCTGCCCGCTTACTTCGCCGCCTGCGCGCGAACGCGCGCGACCCGGCTCGCGATCCAGACGATCACGATGCCCGACGATCGCTTCGACGCGTATCGGCGCGGCGTCGACTGGATGCAGACCTACATCTTCCCCGGATCGTGCATCCCGTCGCTCGCCGCGATCCGCGCCGCCGCGGCGCCCGCCGGCCTCGCGATCGCGCGCACCGACGACATCGGACCGTCCTACGCGCCGACGCTGCGCGCCTGGCGCGAGCGGTTCGTCGCCGCGCTGCCCGAGGTGCGGCGCTTGGGCTTCGACGAGCCGTTCGTCCGCACGTGGCTGCTCTACCTCGCGTTCTCCGAGGCCGCGTTCGCCGAGCGCACGCTCGGCGACCACCAGCTGCTGCTCACTTCTTCGCGCTGACCGTCACGGTGGTGGCGATCCCGCCCCGCACCTGAAATCTGCCAGTCACCGTGATCGAAGTCGGCGCGAGCGCGCGCACGAGATCGTCGCAGATCTGATTGGTCACGGCCTCGTGGAACGCACCTTCGTCGCGGTAGCTCCACAGGTAGAGCTTCAAGCTCTTGAGCTCCACGCACAGCGCGTCCGGCACGTAGTCGATGAAGATCGTGGCGAAATCGGGCTGCCCGGTCATCGGGCACAAGCAGGTGAACTCGGGGCATTCGAACGCGATGTGGTAGTCGAGCCCGGGCCGCGGGTTCGCGAACGTCTCCAGCTGCTTGCTCGGCCGCGTCGCCATCGCGCGCTCATAGCATGCTCGGAAGGTGGCGCGCGATCGCGGCTTGTCCTAGACTAATGATGCGACCATTGCGGTCGCCGAGAACACACGCGATGACCATTTGGGAACCGCGAGCTGTGGGCCTCGAGACGGGCCGTAGCGCCCATCATGAAGGCCCGATGCCGGGAGCCGCTGCAATGTTTGCTGGCGGGCCGCGCCATCGGGCTCCGGCTATTGCCGGGGGAGGACAAAGGCACATGAAACGTCACTGTACCCGCTCGATGGAGGTCGTTTCGTAGCCCTCCCTGACCTCGAACCAGCCAAAGGCGGTTCGGGCAAGTAGAGCAAACGGGCCGGCGAAAGCCGGCCCGTCCTATTTTCGGCCCTCGCTCGCTGCTCGAGCTCAGAACGTGAAGATCTGGTCCGGGCGCTTCTCGGTCGGCTTCGGCGCAGCCTCTTGCTGCTTCGGCTTGATCACCGGCGGAGGAGGGTCGACCGCATACCGCGCGGCCGCCGACGTGAGTGGAATCGCCGGCGCCGACGGGCGCGTCTCGGCCTTCGGAGCGGGCGCGGGAGCCGGCGGCTTCGGTGTGGCAGGCAGCGTCGGACGCGGCTGCGACGGAATCACCGAGGTGACCGAGGCCTGGCCCGAAGTCTCGCCGAGGAAATCGCCGACGCGAGTCTCCACGAAATGGCTCATCGAGATGTTGTTCGTTTCGCAGAACGCCTTGAGCCGCTCGTAGGTCGCCCGGCTCACGCTGATGCTGCGTCGAGTCTGCTTCTTGGCCATGATCCTTCCTTACGCTACGGGTAGAGTGACGTCAAGGCGTTACCTACTAGCCTTGGACTCCCGTGGACATGGCGAGACCCTACATCTCGGGTCTGACATCGCGACGCGAAACGCTCAGCGCTCGAGCCAGCTCGTCGGGCGAAGCGCCGCGAGCAGCGCCGCTTCGGGCGATCCCGGCTGCGGCGAGATGTCGTAGTCCCAGCGCACGAGCGGCGGCAGCGACATCAAGATCGACTCGATCCGCCCCGACGTCTTGAGCCCGAACAGCGTGCCGCGGTCGTACAGCAAGTTGAACTCGACGTAGCGGCCGCGGCGCTGCAGCTGCCACGTCCGCTCGAGGTCGCCGTACGCGTCCCCCATGCGCCGGCGCACGATCGGCACGTACGCGGGCAGGAACGCGCGCCCGAGATCCTGGACGAACGCGAACACCTCGGCGACCGGCTCGCCCTTGCTGCCGAGGTAGTCGTAGAACACGCCGCCGACGCCGCGCGTCTCACCGCGATGCGGGAGAAAGAAGTACTCGTCGCACCAGGCCTTGAAGCGGTCGTAGTCGCCGACCGGCTTGTGGCGATCGCAGGCCTCGGCCAGCGTGCGGTGGAAGTGCACCGCGTCCTCGCGATGAAAGTAGTACGGCGTCAGGTCGGCTCCTCCGCCGAACCACATCGCGTCGCCCTTCGCGATGCATCGAAAGTTCGCGTGCGTGGTGGGAACCATCGGCGAGCGCGGATGCAGCACCAGCGAGATGCCGGCCGCGCGAAACGCGCGTCCGCCGCCCGGCATGTGGTCGGCGAGCTCGGCCGGGAGCTCGCCCTCGACGTTCGAGAAGTTCACCCCCGCCTTCTCGAACACCGCGCCGCCTTCGAGCACGCGCGACAGTCCGCCGCCCCCTCCCGGCCGCTGCCAGGCGTCGGCCCCGAAGTCCTTGCCGCCGCCGTCCAGCTCGATCAGCGTCGTGCAGATTTCTCGCTGCAACTCGCGAAAGAACGCCGCCGCGAGATCGAAGAGGTCGGCCACGCGCGAAATGCTAACATCGTCCGAACGCCGAGACTCGACTAGATGTGGGCCGCAATCCGCTTGATTCGCGCGACGCGCGTGTTCGCGATCATCTTCCTCAGTTACATGTGGCAGATGTCGTGGGCGCGGCTGTGGCCGTCGCGCTACGCGACGAAAGCGCGCTGGAAGAAGATCCATCGCCGCAACGCGCGCCGGATGTACCGCGGCTTCGTGCGGCTGCGCGGCGTGTACATCAAGCTCGGCCAGATCCTGTCGATCATGGGCACGTTCTTGCCGCGCGAGTACGTCGAGGAGCTCGAGGCGCTGCAAGACGACGTGCCGCCGACCTCGTACAAGCGGATCACGTCGACGTTCGTCAAGGCATTCGGCAAGCAGCCGGATCAGGTGTTCGCGAGCTTCGCGCGCGAGCCGATCGCGGCGGCATCGCTCGGCCAGGTTCACGAGGCGCGCAACGAGGCGGGCGACCGCCTCGCCGTGAAGATCCTCTATCCGAACGTGGCTGTCATCATCAAGGTCGACCTGCGCGTGCTCGGCTGGGCACTGCGCGTCTACAAGAACTTCGTGCCGGTGCAGCAGATCGAGCGCGTGCACGAGCAGCTCGCCGACATGCTCGATCGCGAGACCGACCTCGACAACGAGGCGCGGATGATCGCGCGCATGGCGAAGAACTTCGAGAGCGATCGCGACGTGCTGTTCCCGACGGTGTATCCGCAGTGGAGCACGCGGACCGTCATGACGATGACGTTCATGGACGGCGTGAAGATCACGAAGAAGGACGCGCTCGCGTCGCTGTCGCTCGACCCGTACGACGTCGCGACCAAGCTCGTGAAGGTGTTCTACAAGCAGCTGTTCATCGATCGCTTCTTCCACGCCGATCCGCATCCCGGAAACTTCTTCGTGCAGCGCGGGCCGGAAGGCCAGGTCCGGATCGTCGTGCTCGATCTCGGCAGCGCGACCGAGCTGCGCGCGAACCTCGCCGACGGCATGTTCGACATCCTGTCCGGCCTGATGACGCGCAAGGACGACCTCGTCGTCAAAGGCATCGACGAGATGGGCTTCATCTCGCCGTCCGGCGATCGCGCGCTGCTCGAGCGCACCGTGCGCAAGTACTTCGAGAAGCTCCTGAACCTCAACATCACCGACTTCGGCAAGATCGATCCGAAAGTCGCCAAGCAGCTCAGCGATCCCGACATGAAGCGCGAGGAGCTGCGCGAGCTGATGAAGTCGGTCGCGTATCCCGAGGGCTGGTTCTACGTCGAGCGCGCGGCCGTGATCATGTTCGGCCTGCAGGCGATGCTCGCCCCGAAGCTCAACGGCATCCAGGTCGGCTTCCCGTACATCGCGCAGTTCATGATGGAGGAGAACCAGCAGCGGCTCGCGGCGCCGACTGCCCCCGCGGCCGCCGAGCCGAGCAAGCCGGCCGGCGAGACGAGCGGCGACGAAGCACTGCTCAACTAGCGTTGCACTGCCGCGGTTGCAGTCCCGTGTCGCAGCCGGGCGGCGACCGCGCTAGCCGGCTGTCGCGACGGGCGCTTGCACGCGCGCCGATCCGGCCCGGCGCTTGCTGATCGGACGAGCATGTCGAAGCTCTGGCTCGTGCTCGCGCTGACCGCCGGCTGCACCGCCGAGGTCGCGATCACCGGTGACTCCGCCGAGGACTCCGAGGCCGACGGCGACGACCCCGCCGAGATCGAGCAGATCGCGGCGCTGGTCGCGGCCGAACCGGCGCCGCCGGCCGGGGGCGAGCAGGCCGACGTGGCGAAGGCCGATCGCGACGGTGACGGCATTCCCGACGCGACCGAGGAGCTGCTGCTGCGCCGTTATCGCCCGTTCTATCGCTTCTCCCAGGCCAACGGCGCCGAGGAGACCTACCGGCCGGCCGACCCGGTCGCCGAGCTCGAGAACGCGCAGCTGCGGATCTCGTATCCCGACGCCGACGGCACGAGCGATCCGATCGCCGGCTGCGGCCGCGCCGGCGACGCCCACCTCGAGCCGCCCGACCAGCTCTACACCTGCGCGCCCGACGCGAGCTTCGCGGTCGCGCACGCCAAGACCGATTACTCGCTGAACCTCGACAACACGCGCTACCACGGCGTCGACTTCAGCGAGGCCGAAGCGAACGCGACCGGCCTCTACGGCCACGTCGCGCCGACGACGATCGATGGCCACGACGCGTACAAGATCGAGTACTGGCAGTTCTTCGCGTTCAACAACCAGGACATCACGATCCTCGGCCTCGGCTCGTTCGGCGATCACGAAGGTGACTGGACGAGCGTGCAGCTGTGGTTCGATCGCATCGAGCATCGCATCGTGCGCGTGCGCTACCTGATCCACGGCAAGCAGGCGCTGTTCGACGTCGCGCCGAACGATCCGTCGTGCAGCGAGTGCACGATCGCGATGAAGGGCGCGGCCTACGACCCGGATCCGCCGAACTTCTTCGACGACGAGCATGCCTACAGCAACAACCAGGCGCAGTTCTACATCGACGCTCACAAGTTCAAGCATCCGGTCGTCTACATCGAGCGTGGCGCGCACGAGTTCTGGCCCGGCCCGTGGGGTCACGCGTCGATCCACGTCTCGTTCTTCAACTTCGCGCTGAACCCGCACAACGGCGACGGGCCCGACTACCTGGTGCCGGCCGTCCCCGGCCGCCTGTTCAACATGGGTGAGGTCGCGCACCCACTCACGCACGACGCCGCGATCATCTTGCCGTTCGACGGCTTCTGGGGCTCGACCAACACCCACGAGGCCGGCTTCTGGGGCCCGGTTCGCCGCTCGCCCGTCGGTCCGGCCCTGCACTGCGAGTGGCGGTGGCCGGATGGCAGCGCGGTGAGCGGTTGCGAGAACTGATCGCGTAACATGGGTGCATGAACCGAGTGGGCCGGTGGGCGTCCGTCGGGGCGATCGCGCTCGCGCTCGCCGGGCGCGCCGGCGCGGACCCGCTCGACAAGCCGTCGTTCACGGCGACGCCGGCCGAGATGCTGGCGGCCGGGAAGACCGCGCACGGCGAGGGCGTCGTCGTGCTGCGCACCGACGAGTCGATCGCGATCGACGACCGCGGCCTCGTGACGCGGCGCTGGCGCGAGGTGTTCGTCGTGCGCGACAAGGACGACGCCGACGACTGGTCGGTGCTCGGGACGACGTGGGAGCCCTGGCACGACAACAAGCCGCAAGTGCGCTTGCGCGTGATCGATCCGTCGGGTCGCGTCGAGGAGCCCGATCCGGCGCGCACGAGCGACGCACCGAGCGCGCACGGCGCATCGCGCCGCCTCGACGTCCAGCTGCCCGTCATGGCCGTCGACGCGGTGGTCGAAGAGGAGATCACGCTGACCGAGCACACGCCGATCGTCGGCGCGGGCGGCAGCGCCGTGTTCTTCGCAGGCGACAGCGCGCCGCGTAGCACGCGCATCACGCTGTCGGCGCCGGCGAAGCGCGCGCTCCACGTCGAGCGCGGGATGCCGGCAGGCGTGCGCGCGAAACACGACACCGCCGCCGGCCGCGAGACCTGGAGCTACACGCTCGGCCCGCTCGACGAGCCGACGTGGGAACCGAACGTACCGCCCGACGTCTACCAGCGCCCGTACGTCGGCATCACGACCGTCGGGTCGTGGCCGCAGCTCGCGCGCGACCTCGGCAAGACGATCGACGCGCAGATCGCGGCGCACCCGCTCGCGCTGCCCGCCGACGTGCCGGCGCGGCCGTCGCTCGAGACCGCGCGCGCGGCGCTCGCGTGGTTGCACCACGGCGTCAAGTACGACGGCGTCGAGCTCGACGCGTCCGCGTTCACGCCGGCCGGTCCAGCCGAGGTCGTGCAGCGCGGCAGCGGCAACGCGATCGAGCTCGCCACCGCGCTGGTCGCGCTGCTGCGCCAGACCGGCGCGCGCGCCGACGTCGTGCTCGTACGCGAAGGCCCGGGCTTCGACGTCGACGCCGAGCTGCCGACGATCGAATCGTTCGACCGCGCGCTCGTCCGCGCGAAGCTCGAGGGCGCCGACGTCTACATCGATCCCAGCAACGACCTGCTCCGGCTCGGCCAGCTGCCGGCCGGCATCCAGGGCCGGCGCGCGCTCGTCGTCGCCGACGACACGACGGGGCTGACCGCGACGCCCGCCGCGAAGCCCGCCGACAACTTCGTGCGCGAGGTGCGCACGATCGAGCTCAGCGAGCACGGCGACGCGCGCGTCACCGAGGTGTCCCGCGAGGGTGGCGTGTTCGAGGCGACGCGACGCGCCGCGTTCCGCGACAGCTCGCCCGCGACGTTGCACAAGAACCTCGAGAGTTACGTCAAGGATCACTACCTGAGCGACGAGCTCGACAGCTACACGACCTCGCCGGTCGACGACCTCGCGACGCCGTTCGAGCTGACCATCGTCGCGAACCACTCGAAGCGCGCGACCACCGAGCGCGAGCAAGCCGGCGCGCACATCTTCCCCGCGGCGACGTTCGAGGAGCTCCCGCCGACGATCGCGCCGGCGTCGAACGACACGAAGGTAGCGCCGCGCAAGCACGATTACCTGTTCAGCGTCCCGCAGGTGTGCGAGATCGAGAATCGGATCGTGTTCCCGGCCGGCTTCGACGTGCCGGCGGCGGCGCCGGTCCAGACGCGCGCGCTCGGCACGCTCGAGCTCGTCGAGACCCAGCGCGTCGAGGGGCAGACGCTCGTCGTGACGTACCGGCTCGACACCGGCAAGCTGCGGCTCACGCCGGCCGAGGTCGAGCAAGCGCGGACCGCGCTGCGCGACATGCGGAAGGAGTCGAAGCACGTGAAGGTCGAGCCGGCGGCGTGGTCGCTCGTCGAGAAGGGCAAGTACCGCGAAGCGGTCGCCGAAGCGCGCCGCGTCGCCGCCGCGCACCCGCGCGACGCGATCTACCAGTCGCGGCTCGCCGACGTGCTGCTCGAGGCCGGCGCCGGGGCGGCGGCGCGGCGTGCCGCACGCAAGGCCGTCGAGCTCGCGCCCAAGTCCGCCGACGCGCACGTCGTCCTCGGCTACATCCTCGAGCACGACACGTTGGGGCGCGAGTTCGCGTTCGACTTCGATCGCGCGGGCGCACGCGCCGAGCTCGAGAAGGCGCGCGCGCTCGATCCCAAATACTACGGCGCCGCGTACGAGCTCGGGCGGCTGCTCGAGCGCGGCAGCAACGGCGTACGCTTCGATCGCGGCGCCGATCTGAAGGCGGCCGCGGCCGCGTGGCGCGCGGCCTACGAGCTCGACGGCGACGCCCAGCTCGGCCTCGAGCTCGCACGCACGCTCGTGCACGCCGGCTCCGGTGCCGACGCCGTCAAGGTGACGCAAGCACTCGACCGCAGCGACGACCGCGACGCGTTGCTCGTCGCCGCGACCGATCTCGCCGAAACCGTCGACGCGGCACGCCGCGTCGCCGCCGACCTCGAGGTCGGCCAGCGCCGCATGAAGCTGCTCGCCGCGGCCGGCGGCGTGCTCGTGCAGGCGCGTCGCTACGGCGACGGGCGCGCGCTGCTCGTCGACGGCGCCTACCTCGGCTCGGGCAACGACGACCGCGACAAGCTGTTCGCGCGCCTCGCGGTCTCGACGCCGCCGAAGCTGCCGACGAAGGATCCGGTCGACGTCGCACGCGCCGCGCTGGCGGCGCTGTTCGATCCGGAGGAGCCGAAGGCGATGTTCTGGGACGACGAGACCGCCGACGAGTTCTACGACCTCGTGCGCGACGAGGCCAAGACCACGAGCCTGCGCGGTCTTCCGACGCAGATCCTGAACGACATCGAGCTGTCGTCGTTCGAGACCCAGCTCGACGGCGACCCCGGTCACTGGCGCGTCGTCGCGACCGCCAACGACAAGCACACGGTGTTCTACGTCGCACTCGATCACGGCAGCGCGAAGATCATCGGCACCGCCGAAGCGCCCCAGGGCGTCGGCCGCTACGTCCAGAAACTGCTCGCGCATGGCGACGACAAGCTCGCCGCCCGCTACCTCGACTGGCTCGCGAAGGACGTCATCGTGCGGCCGTCCAACAAGGACGTGTACAAGCGCGCGTTCACCGCCTACTGGGTGACCGGCGTCCCGCGCGATCCGCGCGCGCTCGAGCTCGGCGCGCTGTTCCTGGCCGGCGATCACGTGGACGTCGTGCCATCGACCGCGATCGGCGGCACGTGCAGCACGTTGCCGACGCCGACCAAGCTCGCGTGCGGCATGATGATGCTCGAGATCTACGCGCACAAGAGCCACTGGAACGAGCTGCTCGACTTCGGCAAGGACTGGGCCGCGCAGCTGCCGAAGCCGCTCGAGAACTTCACGGTGTTGACGGACGTGCACGCGCTGCTCCAGCTCGGCAAGCCCGACGACGCCGAGCGCGAGGTCGCGGCCGCGCTCGCGCGAGCACCGGATGACACGATGGTCCTCATCGCCGCGCTCGAGCTCGAAGCGCGCCGTCACCATTACGACGTGGCGATCGCGCACGGCGATGCGATGCTGAAGCATCCCGACGCCGGGGCGATCCACCAGAACCTCGTCGCGTGGCTCAAGGCGATCGCGCACGTCGATCTGCCGGGTGCGCTCGCATCCGCGCGCCAGGCCACGCGCGACAAGGAGCACGAGGCCGCCGCGCTCAACACGGTCGCGGTGGTCGAGCTCGAATCCGGCGACCTCAAGGCGGCGAAGGCCGACGAGTACAAGGCGATCGAGGCGGCGCAAACGCCGGCCCCGCCCGATTCGGCGTGGTACCTGTTCGGACGGCTGTACGAGCAGCTGGGGTTGCCCGACGACGCGATCGCCGCGTACCGACGGCTCCCGCCGCCGAAGGAGACCGAGCCGCTGCCGACATCGTACGAGCTCGCGCGCGAGCGGCTGAAAGCCCTCGGCGCCGCGCCGAAGTGACTGTTGCGCGGCCGCGTCAGGCGTGATGGCGAGTCACACGTCGGCGCCGCCAAGCGCGCGAACCCGCGCGTCGCGTGCTGGCGCCGTGGTTGCACTACGCGAGGCGAATGGTTCGGGTCGTGGTGGCTGCGATCGCCGCGGCGGTCGCGTGTGGTCCCGCGCGCGTGCCGAGGCAACCGCTGCCGACGCTCGAGCCGGCACGCGACGACCGCACGCCGATCGATCCGTACGGCAACGACGGCGCCGAGGGAACCGCGCCGGTGCTGCACGGCTTCGTCGGCGATCACGTGCCGACCGACGTCATGTTCGGCGATCCGGCGGCGATCGTCGCGATGACGGTGCGCGTGTTCGCGCACGGCGGCATGCGCGAGCTCGCGATTCGCGTCGGTCCCGGTGCGCCGGTCACCGCGGCCGAGCGCGCCGACGCACTGCTCGCGAGCGAGGCCTACGATTTCCACACGCCCGCGGTCGCGCGCGCCGCGCGCGCCGCGACGCTCGGCACGCGGACCGCTCGGCAGCGGGTCGCCGCACTCGTCGCGTACGTGCACGGGCGCATCACCTACGCGCTCGCGGACGAGCACGTCGCGTCGCACGTGCTTGCCTCCGGCAGCGGCGATTGCAGCGAGATGTCGCTGCTGTTCATCGCGCTCGCGCGCGCCGCGGGCATTCCCGCGCGGCGCGCGATCGGGCTCGCCGCGACGTACGAGGACGGAGGGCCCGCGTTCGGCCTGCACGCGTGGGCGGAGGTCGCGCTCGCGGGCCGCTGGGTCCCGGTCGATCCGACGTGGAACGAGCCCCTCGCCGATGCGACCCACATCCTGCTGTTCGAAGGTGAAGGCAACGACTGGGCGACCGGCCTCGACGACTTCCAGCTCGCGGTGCTCGACTACACGCGCGACGAGCGCCTCGCCGGGCGAGCCGACGTGCGCCGGCTCGTCAGCGAGCTGCCGGTGCGGCTGCGGACGCTGCGCTAGCCGCTACCGCTTCCGCCGGCGCCCCAGGCGCGCGAGCCCGTCGAGCAGCGGCAGGCCGATCGCCGGAAATGGCCGCAGCGCGTGGATCATCGCGGCGCGATAGGCGGGCAGCGTGCGGACGAGGCGCGGGCGATCGAGCAAGTCGACCGCGGCATCGGCGACCTCGTCGAGCGAGAGCAGCGTGCCGGCCGAGAACAAGAGCGAGGCGGAGTCGTCGTGCGCGACCGCGTTCGTCATGTCGCCGGCGATCGCGTCGGGGCACAGCGTGCTGACGCGAATGTTCGGATGCGCCCGCCGCAGCTCGCCCGCGAGCGACAGCGAGTAGCCGATCACGCCGTGCTTGGTCGCGGCGTACGCGGCCAGCCCGGGCGCCGGGCACTCGCCCGAGATCGACGCGATGTTGACGATGTGCCCGCCCGCCGCCATCGCGGGCACGGCCGCGCTGCAGCCCCACATCACGCCGAGCAGGTTCACCTCGACGAGCCGGCGCACGTCGGCGTCGGCGAGGCTCCACGCGTCGCCGACCGCGAGCACGCCGGCGTTGTTGACCCACACCGCGAGCTCGCCGAGCTCGGTCGCCGCGCGCGCGACCGCGCGATGCGAGTCCGGGTCGCGCACGTCCTGGCGGCGTCCGATGCCGCCGACCGCTGCCGCGGTGGCTTCGGCGGCGGGGCCGTCGATGTCGGTCGCGACGACGCGGTGGCCGCGCCGCGCGAGCCGCTCCGCGATCCGGCGGCCGAGCCCGCGGCCGGCGCCGGTGACGACCGCGACGGTGCCGGCCACTACTGGATCACGGTCGGCGCGCACGTCGAAACGCCGGCGCCGTCGATGTTGTACGGCAGGTCCTGCAGCACGACCGTGTACGTGCCCGACGCGCGGTCGATCGAGCGCACGGTCGAGTTCGGGTTCTGGCCATTCGAGTCGGTCGTCGTGACGAACACCCAGAACGTGCCGCCCCATTGCGCGAACGCCCAGTCGCGCACGGTCGACAGCGGCCCCGAGCCGAGGTTCCACACCATGCCGGTCGGCGCGCCGCTCGTCTTGTCGATCTCCTGCACGTAGGCCGGCTTGTTCGTCGTGACCTCGGGATAGAAGCCGTACAGCTTCGCCTCGTTCGTGCCGGTCAGCTCGGGGCTGTAGTCGCTCTGCGCGGAGAGCGTGCCGACCACCGTCGGCGTCAGATCGCCGCCGTGCGTGTCGTCGTATGCGAGCTTGCCGTTCGGCTGCGCGTTGTTGCCGCCGCCCGCGAGGAACAGCTTCTCGGTCATGCCGCCCATCGTGTCGGTCGAGAAGCCCATGCCGAACAGCTCCATGCTGCTCGCGCCGACCGTGTTGCCCGCCGACGTGCACGCCGCGGTCGTGAGCGAGACGTTGAAGATCTGGCCGGTCGAGAACAGGACCCACGCGACGCCGTCGCGATCGACCGACATCGAGAACGGCGTGACCGACGTGCCGCCCTGCTGGATCGTGCCGCCGGTCGTCGGGCAATTCAGCGTGCCGATCTTCGTGAACGGGTTGGCGGGCAGAAGCCGCGGATCGAAGCTCATGAAGTCGTTCTGCTCGTCGACCACGTAGACCAGATCGACGCCGTCGGCCGTGCACGCGGTCTGGCACATGCCGCTCGAGCACGCGAAGCCCTGCGCGCACGACTGCACGACCGAGCCGTACGTGCCGTCGGGATTGCAGGTGACGACGTCGTTGCCGTTGCACGCGTTGCCGAGGCTCGGATCGCACTGCGTGGTCGGTGCGTCGACGTTGCTGCCCGCGTCCGCGCCGCCGTTGCTCGTCGCTTCGTGGGCGCCGCATGCCGCCACCACGAGCGCGATCGCCAGATACTTCACACCACCATTATCTCACCGCGCGACCGAGAACGTGACGGCGTGAATGGGTGGGAGATGGTGCGATACGACCGTCCACGAGTCGCCGCGATCGCGGCTGAAGAACGCGTTTCCGGTCGTCGAGCCGAACGCGAGCGTGCCGTCGCCGGCCATCGAGAACGCGTGGCGATACACGAGGTCGTACGCGAACCGGTCGGGTAACCCCTTCGACAAGGTCTCGAATGTCTTGCCGCCGTCGCGCGTGCGGGTGACGACGAGCCGGCCGTCGACCGGGATGCGCTTCTCGTCCTTGATCGCGGGGATGAACCACGCGGTGTCGCCGTCGAACGGATCGACGACGACCGGAAACCCGAACGCCGACGGTTTCACGCCGGTGATCTCCTGCCAGCTCTCGAGATCGTCGGTCGAGCGGAAGATGCCGTTGTGGTGCTGGCACCACCACACGTTCGGACGCATCGCGCACTGCACGACCGCGTGCGGGTCCTGGATGTCCGTGTCGTAGGCGAGCTCGGGCGGCATGTACTCGGCGCGCATGCCCTTCGCGCAGGTGTGCCAGCTCGCGCCGCCGTCGCGCGTGCGCCACACGCCGCCGCTCGAGACCGCGACGACGACGTGGTTCGGATCGCGCGGGTTGACGACGATCGAGTGAATGCCCGGATCGTCGCGGCCGCCGCCGTTCCACTTCTTGCGCGACGGGTGAAACCACAGCGCCTCGTTGAGGCGCCACGTCGCGCCGCGATCGTCGCTGCGAAACAGGCCGCCCGGCAGCGTGCCGCACCACAGCGCGCCGTCGTGATCGTGCGCGGTCGCGAGCGCCCACACGAGCGACGTCGACCACTTCGGCTTCGCCGGCTCGCTCTCGGGCTGCGGCGGATACTGCGGCGTCGCGATCTCGGTCCACGCCGCGCCGCGATCGTCGGAGCGATGCAGCTTGACGCCGAAGTGACCGTGATCGAGCGCGGCGTACCACGTGCCGTCGTCGGCGACGAGCACGAGCGTGACGTTGTCGCCGACGAACGCGCCGCGCGTGACCTCGTAACCGGCGCCGCCCGGCTGCGGCTGCGCGACGAACAGACCCTTGCGCGTGGACAGTAAGAGCTCGTGCATCACCAGCCTCCCGATAGTGCTTGCATCACGTAGACCTCGCCGGCCGCCCGCACCGGATCGCTCAGGTGCGCGCGGTCGACGACTTGCTGACCATCGACGAACACGATCATGTGGTGGCGAAGTGCGCCCTGGTCGTCGAGCACGTAGCCGCGCAGCCGAGGGTTCTTCGCGAACACCGCATCGAGCACGGCGCGCACGGTCGCGCCATCGACGTGCTCGGCCGGCGCCTCGACGTGCCGCTGTAGATTTGCGGTGAACACGACGGTCGCCATGGCAGGGCAACTTACACTATGGTCCTGACGTGAGCTTCGACGTCGTGGTCGCCGCGGATCTGGCGTGGGGAATCGGCAAGAGCAACGCGCTGCCGTGGCCGAAGCTGCGCGGCGACCTCGCGCACTTCAAGCGCGTGACGTGCGACGCGCCCGAGGGCCAGCGCAACGCGGTCGTGATGGGGCGCAGGACGTGGGAGTCGGCTGAGGTCGCCGGCCGGCCGCTGCCGCGCCGGCTGAATGTCGTCGTCACGCGCGCCGAGCTTGCGATGCCCGAAGGTGCGGTGATCGCGCGCTCGCTCGACGAAGCGGTCGCGGTGGGCGGGGTCGCGAACGTGTTCGTGATCGGCGGCGCCGAGCTGTTTCGCGCCGCGTTCGTGCACCCCGCGCTGCGCTGGGTCTATCTCACGCGCGTCGCGGGCCACTTCGACTGCGAGGTCGCGATTCCGGATCTCGACGCGGCCGGGTTTCACAAGGTCGCGTGGGACGGCGAGCTCGCCGCCGAAGACAGCGGCGTGAGCTACCGGATCGAGAAGCTCGAGCGGCTCACACCGCCACGTCGAACTTGATGAACGGGTGGTGCTGGTAGCCCTCGAGGCGGATGTCCTCGAACGTCATCTCGAGCGCGGGCTTGTTCGCGAGCACGAGGCGCGGCGGCGGCAGCGGCGCGCGCGCGAGCTGGATCTTCACGCCTTCGACGTGATTGAGGTAGATGTGCGCGTCGCCCAGCGTGTGCACGAAGAAGCGCGGCGCGAGGTTGCACTCCTGCGCGATCATCGCGAGCAGCAGCGCGTAGCTCGCGATGTTGAACGGCACGCCGAGCGCGAGGTCGGCCGAGCGCTGGTAGAGCTGGCAGTCGAGCCACTGCCACCCGGTCGCTTGCGACCGGGAATCATCTGCGCCGACGTAGAACTGGAACAGCAGGTGGCACGGCGGCAGCTTCATGCGCGGCAGATCGGCGACGTTCCACGCCGAGACGATGATCCGGCGGGACATCGGATCCTTCTTGATCGTGTCGATCGCCTGCTGGATCTGATCGATGCCGTGGCCGTCCTCCGCCCTCCAGCGACGCCATTGAGAGCCGTAGATCGGACCGAGCTCGCCGTTGTCGTCGGCCCACGCGTTCCAGATCGGTGTGTGCTCGGCGAGCCCGTCGTGGATGTTCGTCGAGCCGCGCAGGAACCACAGCAGCTCGCGCACGACCGCCGGGAACAGCACCTTCTTGGTGGTGACCAGCGGGAACCCCTCGCGCAGGTCGTAGCGGCTCTGCGTGCCGAATACCGACAGCGTGCCGGTGCCGGTCCGATCGGTGCGGCGCTCGCCGTGCTCGAGCACGTGGCGGAGCAGATCGAGATACGGCTTCATCAGATGTCGTATAGCACTCCGGTATGACCGAGCCGCGCCCCGTCGCGATCCGCGACCTCCTCGACCGCTACGACGGCGTCTTGCTCGACGTCTACGGCGTCTTGCTCGATGCGAGCGGGCCGCTGCCCGGCGCGCGCGAGCTGCTGCGCGAGCTGGCCCGGCGCGGCCAGCCGTACGCGATCGTCACCAACGACGCGTCGCGCTCGGCGGAGACCTACGCGCGCCGGTTCGCCGCGCACGGCCTCGCGGTCTCGCCCGAACGGATCGTCACCTCGGGCTCGCTGCTGCCGCCGCGGCTCGCGCGGCTGCCGGGAGCGCGCACGTGCGTCCTCGGCACCGCAGATTCGATCGCGTACGCGCGCGCGGGCGGCGCCGAGATCGTGCCGCTCGCGCCCGGGATGACGATCGACGCGCTGTGCGTGTGCGACGACGACGGCTTCGACTTCCTGCCGAGCATCGAGCTCGCGCTCTCCGCCGTGGTGCGCGCGGTCGATGCCGGACGGCGGCCCGCGCTGATCCTGCCCAATCCCGATCTCGTCTATCCCAAGGGCGGCGGCGAGCTCGGCTTCACGGCCGGCGCGATCGCGCTCGTGATCGAGGCCGCGCTCGCCCGGCGGTTTCCGAGCGAGCGGCTCGTGTTCGAGCGGCTCGGCAAGCCCGAGCCGCACCTCATGGCCGAGGCCGCACGCCGGCTCGCGATCGATCCGGCCAAGCTCGTCATGATCGGCGATCAGCTCGAGACCGATGTGGCAGGGGCGCACGCTGCGGGCGTCGCGGCGGCACTCCTCGCGGGAGTCTCGCGCTGGGAGCACGTGCGTGGAACCACGGCGATTGCGCCGGCGTGGCTCCTCGATACACTGGCTCCGTGATCCAGCGCTTCTGTTTCGTGAAGCTGCGTGATGAAGCTGCGGCCGGCCGTGCGGAGCTCGCCGAGAAGCTGCGCGCCGAGCTCGTCGCCGCCGGCGCCGACGCCGTCGTCGGCCTGCCCGCCGATGCGAGCGCCGCGCGCTGGGATCTCTCGATCACGATCACGTGCGCCTCGCTCGACGCGTGGCACGCGCTGTCTCAGCAGCCGGAGATGGACGGCGTGTTCGACGATCTCGCCGAGATCGCCGAGGTCGTGAAGGCCTGGACGTTCACCGCGTGACCTTGATCCGATCGATCCACGCCGCGAGCTCGGCCGGCAGCTCGGACTCGAACCGCACGCGCTCGCCGCTCGCGGGATGCGTGAAGCCGAGCAGCCGCGCGTGGAGCGCGAGCCGCGGCGGACGCGGCTCGAACGCGCGCTCGAGCTCGCCGCCGTGTGTCCGGTCACCGGCCACGGGATGTCGTAGTCCGGCCAGGTGGATCCGGATCTGGTGCGTGCGTCCGGTCTCGAGCCGGGCCGCGACGAGCGTCGCGCCGGATAGCGCGTCCACCGGGCGGACATGGGTCACCGCGCGGCGTCCGCCGATCGGACGATCGATCGTCTGCTCGGACACCGCGCCGATCGCGACCGCCGCGTACTCGCGATCGACGTCGTGGGCGACGAACGCGTCGCCGAGCCGCTTGTTCGCCTCGCGCGTGCGCGCGAACACCAGCAGCCCGCTCGTCGGCAGATCGAGCCGGTGCACCAGGAAGACCTCGCCGAACCGGCGCGCGAGCAAGTCGAGCAAATCGCCGCGATCGCCTTCCGGCGTCGGTGCGGTGACCAGCCCGGCCGGCTTGTCGACGACGATCACGTGCGCGTCCTCGAACACGATGCGCGGTTCGGGCGCGGGCTCCGCCGCACGCTCGAGCGCCCCGCCGATGTTGACCTCGATCGCCTGGCGCGCGCGCACGATCCGGCCCGCGACCTTCACGCGCGCGCGGTCGACGAACACGCCGCCGAGATCGATCACGGCGCGCGCCTTGCGCCGCGACAGCCCGGCGACGTGCTTCGGGATCACCTGATCGAGCCGCAGCCCGGCCTCGTCATCGCCGACCTCGAACCGATACTTCGCGGTCACGACCAGTCCGCGCGCGCGACCACGCTCGCGATCGCGTCGGCGAGCGCGTCGGGAACTTCTTCCTGCAGGAAGTGGCCGGCCGGCGTGCGCGTCACGTTCGCGTCGGGTCGTAGCCGCGACGCGTGACCGACCACGCGGCCGAGGATCGGATCCTTCGTGCCCCACACCAGCTCGATCGGCACACGCGCGGTGCGATACAGCTCCTCGCACACCGCGAGCTCCGCGACCGACGGGTGGCCGAGCCGGTCCGGCACCATGCGCGCGAGTGCGAGCGGCGCCGCGCGATCGGCGACGCGCCGCAGCGGCCAGCGGTACGCGCGCGCGACGTCGCCGCGGATGCTCGCGCGATCGCCTTGCGTGAAGTGCAAGACGCCGAGCGGAAACCCGAGCCCGCGAAACAACAGGTCGCTCACGATCGGCGCGCGCGACAGCCGGTGGAACAACGTCGGGCGAAAGCCGGGCGCGGGAGGACCGACCGCGGTGTTGCCGAGCACCAGCCCGCGCAACCGCGAGGCGCGGTCGGCCAGCGCGCGCAGCCCGATCGGTCCGCCCCAGTCTTGCGCGACGAGCACCAGCGGGCCCGGCGCGAGGCGATCGATCGCATCGCCGAGCCACTCGCCGTGATGCGCGAGCGTGTGGGCGGCGGCCGGCGGCCGCGACGATCGCCCGAGCCCGACCAGGTCCGGCACGACGAGCCGGAGCCCGTCGCCTCCCGGCCGCGCACGCAGCGCGGCGACGACCTTGCGCCACAAGAATCCCCACGTCGGGTTGCCGTGGACGAGCACGACGGTCCGTCCGATATCGGGGCCCCACACCAGCGCGTGCACGCGCTCGCCGCGGGTCTCGACGTCGACATCGCGCGCGCCGGCGGGAAGCTGCGCCGCGATCCAGTCCGGCAGCGTGCGGTCTACCAATCGTCGCCGTCGTCCATGCGTCGCTTCTTGCGCGCGCGATCGTCGTCGCCGCCGCCACCGCGTTCGCGCTCGCGCTCGCCGTCCTTGCGACGCCGACGGCCGCCATCTCCGCCGCCGCCGCCGCGCGCGTCGAAGCCACCGGCACCGCCACCACCGGCGGGCCGACCGCCGAAGCCACCACCACCACCACCACCACCGCCGAAGCCTCCCGGGCGCGGTCCACCGCCGCCGCCTCCGAAGCCGCCACCACCACCGCCGGGACCACCGGGGCCGCGATAGCCGCCGCCGCCGCCGGGACCGCCCGGTCGCGGGCTGAACGGGCGACCGCCGCCGGGACCGCCCGGACCACGCGCCTCGCGCTCGCGCGCTTCATTGATGCGCAACATCCGGCCGTCGAGCTCCTGGCCGTCGAGCTCTTGCATCGCCTGCTGCGCGCCTTCGGCCGTCGTCATCTCGACGAACGCGAAGCCGCGCGAGCGGCCGGTCTCGCGATCCATGATGATCGAAACGCTCGCTACTTCCCGACCGTTCGCGCCGAATGCCTGTCTGAGAGAGTCTTCGGTCGTGTTGTAGTTCAGGTTGCCCACGTAGAGCTTCGTTCCCACGGACGTGTCTCCTCGGCGATCGCGACGTAGGGAGTGCGCGCCCCACGCTCGATTCGAGAATATCACAGCTGTGCGCAACCCAGATCACGTTGTGAGTCGTGGAAATTCGACGCGAATTGCCAAGCGCCGGCCGATTACGCGTAGACTTAGCGCCAGTCCAAAAAGGGGGACCACTTGCAGAAACTAGTCTACGCCGGTGTGGCGCTGGGCCTGGGCGGCGCCGCCCTGCTCGTCGCGCACAACTCGCAAGCGGCGGATCACCTCGACAGCCCGACGTTAGCCACGGAGCCACTGGCGGACATCAACGACGTCTTCGTGTGGATGACGCCCGATGCGACCAAGGTGAACCTCGCGATGTCGGTGTCTCCGGGGGACGACGGAACCATGCCGTTCAGCCCGTCGGTCCTCTACGTGTTTCACGTCAGCAGCGTGATGGCCGTGGGCCAGGCCGGGACCGAGACGCAGGTGATCTGCAAGTTCAATAACAACACCGACGGTGCGTGCTGGATCGGTGCGAGCCCGAGCAAGGACTACGTCTCGGGCGATCCGAGCAACACGGCCGGCATCACGAGCGCGTCGGGCAAGGTCCGGCTGTTCGCCGGCCTGCGCTCCGACCCGTTCTTCTTCAACCTGCAAGGCTTCCTCGACACGGTGAAGACCGTGGACAACGCCACCGGCCTCACCGCCGACGCCGCGGGCTGCCCCCAGCTCGACGACGCGACGGGCGGGGCGCTCCGCGGCCTGCTGCAGGAGCCCGCGAACGCCAGCGCCGCCGCGCCGTGCGCCACCGACAGCAACGACTGCTTCGCGCACCTCAACGCGAAGCTGATCGTGCTCCAGATCGACAAGACGCTCCTCAACGTCAGCGGGCAGACGACGCTCGCCGTGTGGGGCAGCACGAACATGGTGGGGCAGTAGTCATGACGACGAAAACGATTTTCTACGCTGCCGCACTGGTGCTCGCCCTCACCTCCTGCGGCGACGACGAGAAGGCCCCCGATGCGCCTCGGAGCGTCGACGCGCCGAACGCCGACGCAGCCAGCTTCCCGGCCGCGCCCTCGCTCGGCACGCAGATCGATCGCATGGGCCGTCCGGCCATCAACACGGCGCTGAACGACGTGTTTGCCCCCGCCGGTACGGCCAAGACCGCCGCGAAGGACACGTACAACCAGGACGCCGGGCCCTCGAACTGGCAGACGATGTTCGTCCCGTTGTTCGTCGGCAACCTGGCCGTGTTCGACGCGCTCGACAAGGGCTTCGTGCACACGGGTAGCCTCACCGTCGGCGATCCATCTGCCACCGGCAAGTGCAAGAGCTCCGGCATGACCTGCCAGTACGATAAGACCTGCACCACGGCAGGCGACTACTGCCTCGCGTACAAGTGCGACGACGGCACGACGGCGTGCGGTCGCAACGCGGACTGCGGGACCGGGCATTTCTGCCTCGGCCAGGCCTGCGGTAACCAGGTCGAGTACAACGGCATGCTTGCCGGCGATGCCACCTACACGCCGCATGCGTGCTTCGCGGGCAGCCCGCCGACGTACCAGGCCGACTGTTCCTACGCGATGGCCGCGGGCTTGCTCGCCGACGACCAGCTCTACCTCGACACGACCCAGACCACCTGCTCGCTGTACCTCGCCGTCGAGTTCGACGCGTTGATGCCGGGAATCGTGCAGGACTGCGGCGGTCGCGCGCCGACATACGACGTGATGGACGTGACGTACTCGCTGGTCGCGGCGGGGCTCGCGGGACTCGACCTCACGAACAACTTCGCACCGAAGATCAGCGACGGCGTCTCGGCGCACGCGGACATCTCGACGACGTTCCCGTTCTTCGGCGCTCCGCACTGACGATGCGCGCCGTGCTCGCCGTGGCGCTGCTGGCAACGGCGGCTTGCCGCGGCAAGGCACATCACGACGACGTTGGCTCGGCGGCGATCGGCTCTGGATCCGGATCGTCCGCCGCGCCATCGCCATCATCGGCGTCCGGGATCGTCCCGCGCCTGCCGCCGAGCATCGACGCGTTCGACAAGATGCAGGCGATCGACAAACGGTTGCCGCGACTGCGCAGCGACGATCGCCAGGTCGGGTTGTTCCTCGCGACGCTGCTCGAGCGGGCGTCGATCCGCGGCGACCTCGAGGACTATCTCGAGGCGCTCGACCGCTCCAAGGCATGGAGCGACAAGGCGCCGAAGGAGCCCGAGGCGTGGCACTGGCGCGTCGTCGCGCTGTCGCGCGTGCATCGCTTCGACGACGCGCGCGCGGCGCTCGCGAAGCTGAAGCGGCTCGTCAAGGATGCGAGTGAATGGCAAGGGCTCGAGGCGACGATCGACGAGGCGACCGGTCATCTCGAGCGCTCGCAGCCCGTGCGCGACGCGGCGGTGGCGATGGAAGCGAGCACGTCCAACCTCGTGCAACAGGCCGGCGGGCTCGCAGCCGCCGGTAAGCTCGACGACGCGCTCGCGATCATGCCGAAGGCGGCGGCGGTCGTGAACAGCCCGTCGCCCGAGCTGTTCAACTACCTCTTGTTCCAGTGGGGCCGCATCTACGAGCTGCAGGGCAACATGGCCGCCGCGCGTGAATTCTTCGCCGAGGCGCGGCGCCGCCTGCCGACGCTCGAATCGACCACGCACCTCGCGCAGACGATGATCGCGACCGGCGACACCGCCGGCGCGAAGCAGCTCGTCGAGGCCGAGCTCGGCAGCCATCGCCACCCCGCGCTGCTCGGGCTGGCCGTGCAGCTCGGCCACGGCGAGCTCGCCGACGAGGCCCGCGCGGCGTGGGAACGCTACGTGACCGCGCTCCCGCTCGCGTTCGCCGATCACGCCGCTCGCTTCTACGTCGGGCCGGGTAAAGATCCGGCGCGCGCGCTCGTGCTCGCGAAGCTGAACCTCGCGAACCGCGATACGCACGAGGCCCGCGCGCTCGTGGTCGAGGCCGCGCTCGCCGCCGGTGATCCGAAAGCCGCGTGCGACGCTGCGGCGCCGCTGGCCGCGGCCGGCAACCCGCGCGCGGATCGGTTCGCGGCGTGGAAGGCGCTGTCGGCGTGCGGCCGGCACGACGAGGCCGACCGCCTCGCCAAAGACCTCGGAATCACGCACTGATCGAGCGTGTCGACGAGCCCGCCGCGGTATCCTGACCCGCGCGCATGCCGCTGCCGTATCCGCACCGAGCGACGTTCCTCGCGAGCACGCTCGTGGTGCCGCTGCAGCAGGCGCAGACGACCGCATACCTCGCGCGCCTGATCTCGCTGATCGTGTTCGATCACTTCCTGCGCCATCCGGTCGTCACGCTCGGCGACGACGACGACCGCATGGTCGACGACGACGGCCGCCTGCTCGACGGCAATCACCCCGCGATCGAGGACAGCATCGACTGGCTGTTCCGGATCGCGCGCCGCCACGAGGTCCTGTGGTTCGAGGTCAGCGCCGACCGCGCGCGGCCGCAAGCCGCGCTGCTGCGCGCGCGCCTGCCGAACGGCAAGACCGACGAGTGGACCGCGAGCGCCGACGTCCCGCTATCGCGCCAGCTCGGGCAGTGCCTCGCGCAATGGCTCGCGCGCCGCCGCCTGCCCGCGGTCGCGCCGCTGCCCGAGTTCACCGCCGACGATCTGCGCGCCGCGGGCGAGCGCCTCGCGAAGGCCGGCGCGATGCTGTCGCTGCGCCCGGCATCGGACGTCACGCAGATCCCGCCGTCGCTGCTGTCGCCGCTGCCCAAGCTCGCGATCCCGTATCTGCGCGTGCTCGCCGAGATCTCGGGCGCGGCCGCGCGCACGCTCGATCCGAAGATCCTCGAGCTCGACGCCACCCACCCGGTCGCGCGCCGCAACCTGTACGTCACGCGGCTGATGACGGGCGCCGCCGATCGCCGCGAGATCCTGCCGCTGCTCGCCGAAGCGCCGATGTACGGCAAGCCGCACCTGTCGATCTGGGGCGAGCCGTTCGCCGCCGAGCGCCCGTACGAGAACATGGGCGTGCGCCATCAGGGCATCGCGGCGAGCCTGATGCCCGCGAATCCGTACGCCTGCCACAACTACTCGGTGCAGCTCGCCGACGTCGGTCGCCGCGAGGAGAGTTATCGCTGGGCCGATCGCGCGACGGTCGCGGCGCCCGAGTTCGGCGCCGCGCACCTCGACTGCGTGCGCCGGCTGCGCCAGGTCGGCCGGCCCGGCCAGGCGTTCGCCGAAGCGCAGTATCGCTGCCGCGAGATCCTCGAGCGCGCGGCCGCCGGCAAGCTGCCCGCGAACGACTGGCAAGCGCCGCATCACGCCGCGCTGCTGATCGCGTTCGTGCACCTCGACATCGGCCGGCTCGCCGAGGCGATCGAGCTCGCCGACGACGCGCTCGGCAAGCTGCCGCAGGACGCGCCGACGAAGGAGGCGTTCGCGTGGGCCGAGAAGCGCATCTCGCACTGGAAGATCGACGCCGGCCTGCTCGCGCGCGCGTACGCGTGGGAAGGCTACTATCGCGGTGACCCGGGGCGCGCGATCGTCGGGCTCGCCCGCGGCCGCATCGCCGACGACGAGGACGCGCAGATCATGATCGAGTCGCTGCTCGCGGTCGGGCGCGAAGATCAGGCGCGCGTCGCGGTGCAACACTGCGCCGGGCTCGACGGCACCGGCCAGCTCGGGGATGGCAAGGCGCGGCTCGCCGCGGCGCGCGCGCTGATCCTCGCCGGCGATCTCGACGGCGCGATCGATCACATCCAGATCGCGCAGCTGCGCCGCGGCGAGAGCCGGCTCGAGGCCGAGGTCCATCGCGTGCTGCGCATCGCGGCGACCAAGCCGGCCGCGGACTGGGAGCGCGTCGTGCAGCGCCGGCTCGATCGCGGCGCGAAGCGGCTCGCACAGCTCGCCGCACGCGACCTCGCCGACTTCGTGCCCGGCATGGACACGCCGGTGATCCGACGCGCGCTCGGCGACGTCAAGCCGATCGCGGCCGACGCGCGCTGGCTGAAGGATCTGATCGCCGCGCTGCCGCTGCCGCAGGGCGCGTCGGCGGCGATCCTCGCGCGGCTCGCCCGCCCCGATCACGACACGCTCGCCGATGCCGACGCGCTCGCGCAGGAATGGTGGGCCGCGCTCGTGCCGCCGACGAAGGATCGCGACGGGCACGCCGCCGGCGCACTGCTCGCGCTCGCGGTCGCGCTCGTGCAGTACTTCGCGGAGGCGACCGCGCAGCCATCGCCGATCGCCGGCGCGTACCGCCACGTCGCGACCGAGGCGCTGCACCTCGTGCGCCGCGCGCGTTACCAGCTCGAGCCCGCCGCGATCCGCGCGCTGCTCGCCGTGATCGAGCGGCTCGCCGGCGCGCCCGAGTGGCTGCTCGACACCTGGCTCCTGCGCGTCGAGCGCGCGCTCGATCTCGAGGCCGAGCACGGCGCGTATCTCGACGGCCTCATCGAAGGCCTGCCGAACGTGCAGCGCCTGCTCCGCGGCGACGAGCGCACCGGCTGGGAGCTGCGCATGGCGCACGATCTCGCCGCCGGAATCACGAACGACGCATCGCTGTACGAGCCGGCCGCGCACCTGTTCGAGCGCTGCGTGCGCGCGGTCGAGGCCGGCGGCACGGCGCTCGCGTGGTCGGTCGCCGCGTCGGCTGCCGGCGCGCCGTCGTATCACCTCGACGTCCACTGGCAGGCCGCGCTCGCGAACCCGAGCGGCGTGATGGGGCCGTGGCTCGCGGTCGCGAAGGGCTTGTTCGCGCTCGGCCGCCCGAACGAGGCGTTCGACGTCGCGTGCCGCGCCGTGCACGCCGCGACCGCGAAGGAACGCGCGCAGGCGATCGCCGAGCTGACGCCGCCGTGGCGATCCGCCGGCATCACGATCCCGATCGACGGCGATGCCGCGTTCGACGCCGGGCTCGTCGCGGCGAGCGAAGATCGCCTCGACGCCGCGATCCAGCACCTGGCGTGGGCCGCCGCGTGCGAGCCCGGCAACGCGAAGCGCGCGCAGTCGCTCGCGGTCGCGCTCGCGCGCTACGGCGACGGCCTCGAGGCGGTGCGCGTGCTCGCGGCACACGAGCGCGGCGAGGCGCCGCGGCTGATCGGCCGCGTGCTCGCCGAGACCGGCCACCACGCGCAGGCCGTGCCGATCCTGCAGTACGCGTCGCGCCGGTTTCGCTCCGCCGACGACTGGGCGCTGCTCGCGGTCGTCGCGCTGCGCGCCGAGCGCGAGGAGATCGCGGTCGATGCCGGCCGGCGCGCGGTCAAGGCCGGCTCGACCGACGTCGAGATGCTCGTCGCGCTCGCGACCGCGCTGTACCGCGTCGGCGAGTTCGTCGAATGCGAGCAGGTCGCGAAGCAGCTGATCGATCCGCGCACGCCGCGCGACGCGCGCATCGTCGGCTTGCACGCGATGGCGCGCGCGCTCGCCGGGCAAGGCCGCCACGTCGACGCGCATCCATACGCGAAGGAAGCCGCGCGCCTCGGCCCGAACGGCGCGATCGCGGCCGAGCTGATCGAGACGATGGATCGCATCGTCGCGCAGCAGACGCCGACCGTGCGCGCGACTGCCGAGGTCGCCCACGAGCGCGCCGCGTTCCTCGATCTCGAGGCCGGCCGGTTCGAGCAGATCGCGAACGCGACCGCGAGCCCGTCGTGGGCGATCACGCGCGCCGCGCTCGCCGCGCGCGAGTTCCGCAAGGAAGACGAGAGCGGCATCCCGGTGTCGCCGCGCGCGCTCGAAGCCGCGCTCGTGGTGCTCGGCCGCACCGTCGGCGCGACCGACGTCGATGCCGTGCTCGCGCGCGTGCGCGCGCTCCGCATCCGCGACAGCGCGTTCATCCAGATCGATCCGCCGCCGCCGCTCGGCGCGCGGATGACGTGGGAAGAGTTCGAGCGCGCGTATCGCGACCGCTCGGCGCGCCCGCACCGGCCGAGCGCGCTGCAGAGCTACGCGCGCTGAGCATGCGGCGGGCGGCGGGGCTTCTACTGGCGATCGCGGCGTGCGGGCGGCTGCACTTCGCGTCCGTGGATCGCACCGATGCCGAGCAGGTAGATGCCGTGCCGTGCACGCCTGCCGCCGCACATCCCACCCTCTCCGCGATCACGGGTGGGCAGATCGTGCTCGGCGCGCCGACGAGCGACCTCTCGATTGCGATGTCGGTGCCGATCGCGAGCAGCATCCTGTTCACGTCGCTCGCCGAGGCCGAGCCGTCGCCGACGTACGGCGGCGTGATGTGCATGCTGTCGGCGGTTGCTCTCGACTGCCAGCGCACGACCGCCGGCACAGACTATGCGGCCAGCGACGGCGTGATCACCGTGCAGTGGACGATCGTGACGTTCAGCGACGGCGTCGAGGTCCGGCGCGGTACCGCGCGAACGCCGACCACCGTGACGCTGACCCAGGCGGTCGATCTCGCATCGAGCTTCGTCCTGCTCGACGGCGTCACCGGCGACGTCGGCACCGGCTGGGGCGACAACGAATTCGTGCGCGGCACGCTGACCGACCCGCAAACGCTCGAGCTCGACACGTTCACCGCTGGCGTGACCGTCGGCTGGCAGATCGTCACGATGACGGGCACGTCGGTGCAGCGCGGCACCGCCACGCTCGACACGGCCACGACCGATCAGGCGATCACCGGGCCGGGGCCGGCCGCCGGCGAGATCGTGCTCGCG